>ERZ1643251.2461-NODE-2461-length-18837-cov-5.334150_pt1 | contig 18837 bp, 20 predicted proteins | sample MGYA00579261_ERZ1643251 | MGnify/ENA primary metagenome ERZ1643251 (study PRJEB29033, sample SAMEA4952267) | chicken gut metagenome | biome: Broiler Chicken; feature: Gastrointestinal Tract; material: Caecum | place: Ireland | collected 2018 | study: Broiler...
GTGCCGGCAGCCAGGGTCGGGTTCTCGAAGACGCCCATGGGGCCGTTCCAGACCACGGTCTTGGAAGCCTTGACAGCGTCAGCAAACAGCTTCATGGTCTCGGGGCCGATGTCGCAGCCTTCCATGTCGGCGGGGATCTTGTCCACGGGGACGATGACGGTCTCGACAGGAGCATCGATCGGGTCGGGGAAGTCCTTGACGCAGACGGTGTCCACCGGCAGCAGCAGCTTGACGCCCTTGGCCTCAGCCTTGGCCATCATTTCCTTGCAGTAGTCGATCTTGGTGTCGTCGCACAGGCTCTTGCCGATCTCGTAGCCCTTGGCCTTGAGGAAGGTGTAAGCCATGCCGCCGCCGATGATCAGGGTGTCAACCTTCTCCAGCAGGTTGGAGATGACGTTGAGCTTGTCCGCAACCTTGGCGCCGCCCAGGATGGCGGTGAAGGGACGGACGGGATCGTTGACGGCATTGCCCAGGTACTTGATTTCCTTTTCCATCAGGTAGCCCACGGCGGTATCCTTGATGAACTCGGTCACACCGGCGGTGGAGCAATGGGCGCGATGGCAGGAGCCGAAGGCGTCATCCACATAGGCCTCGGCCAGGCTGGCCAGGTCCTTGCTGAACTCCGGCATATTCTTGGTTTCTTCCTTGCGGAAACGGGTGTTCTGCAGCAGCACCACATCGCCGTTGTTCATGGTGGCGACAGCGGCCTTGGCCTGGGCACCGACGACCTCGTCGTCATCGGCAAACTGGACGGGCTGGCCCAGCTTCTCGCTCAGACGCACGGCAACGGGGGCCAGGCTGAACTTGGCCTCGGGGCCGTTCTTCGGCTTGCCCAGGTGGCTGCACAGGATGACCTTGGCGCCATCGTTGATCAGTTTCTTGATGGTCGGCAGAGCCGCGTTGATACGGTTATCGTTGGTGATGACACCGTCCTTCATGGGGACGTTGAAGTCGCAGCGGACAAGCACGCGCTTGCCGGCGTAATTTTCATCATCAATGGTCTTTTTACCCAAACCCATAGTAAAAGCTCCTCTCGGTATGTTTTACAATTGTTTTTGTCAGGGCACGATGCCCCAATGGCCTGACTCTATTATACGCACAAACCCGATTTTGCGCAAGATGTTTTTGATATATTTTTAACCGCCGGTTTCCAAAAAAGTCAGATTTGCCCCGTTATTTTTCGTGGGAAAGTACCGAAACAAAGTCGAACCGCTTGTCCAGCAGGTTGCCGAAAAAGCCAGCCAGCCGACCGTAGGTCAGCGCCCCGATGACGGTGCCCACGCCGATGCCCTTCAAGTCGTGGAGCACCCCCACGGTGAGCAGTACCGACAGGGCCACACAGGTCAGGTCAAAGGTAGTCTTGACCCGGGGATAGGGTTTGCGGATGATTTCGGCCAGGTCGCGGGCGAACAGGTCGGTGGGAATGATGGGCAGTTTGCACCGGTTGGACAAGGCGATGCCGAAGCCCACGATGGGGCAGCTGAGCACGAAATAGAAGATGCGCCACCCCAGCGTGAAGGGCAGGCAGGGCAGCCAGGCGCCGAAGACGTCCAGCAATGTGCCGAAGAAAAAGCCCACCACAAAGCTGAACAGGTAGGACGGCACAAATTTGCGGCGCAGCACCATCAGACTGATGACCAGCAGCCCCTGGAACAGGTAGGTCCAGGTGCCCAGCGTCAGGAAGGGAAACACCAGGGAGATGGCATAGGGAAAGCTGGATACCGGCGAAATGCCCAGTCCGGCATAAACGGTCATGGCCACCGCAAAGCTGTTGATGATGACGGCCACCGTCAGGGCCAGCTCTCCCCGCAGTGTGATGCGCCGCCCCGTAGTCGTTTGTTGTGCAGACATAAATAAAAAAACTCCTTTGTATAAAGTAAAGGCGCCGAAGTAAAGGCGCCGAAAAAGCGCAAAATTGTTGCTGTATGTTACTATATTCTGTTTTCTTGTATTTGGCAAGGGGCAAAACGCACAGTCTTTGCCCTCTGGCGTTGATTTCCTGCTCAATGCATATTATAATGGGAAAAAACAACGTGCTGGCAACACAGCCGGAAGGGAGGCCTCCCCCGCATGAAACCCAAAATGCAACGGGTCAAGGACTTTGCCTTTGCGGTTCTGGGGCCTTTTTTCGGCCAGAACATGCCCATTTTTGCCGGATGCGCCACACTTTTTTTGCTGACGGCCTCCTTCCCCCTGCTGATCTGGGTGCTGGTGGTGGTCAACCACCTGCCCGCCTATTCCATCGCCGACGTGGCGGATCTGTTGTGCCAGTTTTTGCCCCAGGTACCGGAGATTCAGGACACCGTGGTGGAGGTGCTCTATGGCCTGAACGCCCAGTCCACCACCTTTGTGGCTTCCTTTGCGGCGGTCACCACCCTGTTCTCGGCTTCGGGCGGCATGACCGCCATCCAGAAAGGGCTGCAGCGGCTGACCCCCGGGGCTCGGTTCAAGTTGTATGACCGGCTGCTGGCCATCCTGTACACCGTGGTGTTTGAAGGACTGCTGCTGGTGGTTCTGCTGTTGCAGGGTTTGCGTTCCATCTTCCGGCCGCTGAGTGCGCTGCTGTCGGCCAATCCCCACTGGCGGGGACTGGTGGAATGGTTCAGCCACTGGATCAGCTTCAGCGATCTGCTGGCCATCCCGGTGATTTTTGTACTGATCCTGCTGATCTACACCTACATTCCCGGTGGGCGGCGTGCTCCCCGCACCCAGTTGCCCGGCACCATCTTCACCACGGTGGGCTGGGTTTTGTTTTCCCGGCTGTTTTCTTTCTACATTGTGCACTTCTGGAAACTGTCCTACATTTACGGTTCCCTGACCGCCATCATCCTGATGATCCTCTGGCTGGACATCATCATCAACCTGCTGTTCCTGGGAGCGGCGCTCAATGCGGCGCTGCTGCGCGGGGATTTCTGAGCCGCTGCAAAGGAGGCTGTTTTTTCTTGAAGACCCCCGCCCATTATCGTCCCGGACTGGATGTAATCCGGCTGGCGGCCCTGCTGCCGGTGCTGTGTTACCACTTTTGCATCGAAGCCGCCCGGGCAGGATTCGCGGTGCCCGACTTCCTCATCGGCCGGGGCATGGCCGACTGGGTGGAGGTGGGGCTTGCCTGGTTTTTCCTGCTTTCCGGCGCCGCCCTCTGTCTGCAATGGCAGGGGCGGTTCCGTATGCGGCCCTATCTGGTGGGGCGCGTTGCCGCCATGTATCCCGCCTTCTGGCTGGGTTTTCTGGCCCTGTTTTTCTATGGCGAGGTGCTCCACGGCAACAACGCCGACATTCCCCGCTGGCGGGTCATTTTCTCTCTGGCAGGGCTGGACGGCTACCTGGCCCCCGTGACCGCCACCTTTTATAAGATTGGTGAGTGGTTCCTGGGCGTGATTCTGCTGCTCTACCTGCTGTTTCCGTTGCTGCTATGGTGCATGGACAGCCCCCGACGGAAAGGTGTGTTGTTTGCCGTTCTGCTGCTGTTGCAGTTGGCATGGCCTTTCCTCTGCCCGGCCCCACTGGAAGCCGGGCACACCGTGCTGGGTCGGTTGCCTGCCTTTGCGCTGGGAATCTGGTTCGGCACCCTGCTCCGGCAGAACCGCACGCCGCTGCCCCACTGCCTTTGGGCCCTGGCGGCTTTGCCCCTTCTTTGGGTACCGGCCGTACCCCGGCTGGCGGTGCTGCTGGCCCTTTCCGCGGCTCTGTTTTGGGTAATATACGCCCTGGGGCAGCGCCTGCCCCCTTCCTGTTGGGGTTGGCTGCGCCGCTGCGCGGCCTGGAGTTACGGCGTGTACTTAGTGCACCACGTGCTGCTGACGCTGGTGCTGTTGCCCGCCGCCGGGCGGCTGCACCTGCCGCTGGCCCTGTGGTTCCCGGTGTTTTTGGGGGTGAGCTTTGCGCTGGCCGCCCTGCTGATGACCCTGGCTGCTCCCTTGAGCCGGTTGCTCAAACGCACCGCCTGACAGGCGATTACAACAAAGCGGACCGTGGAAGTTTCCACGGTCCGCTTTCTTTTTATGGTTCCGTAAGGGTAAAATGTCCCGGTGACAATCCTTTGAAAAGGGCATAGTCGGCCGTCTGTTCCTGCACCCACTCCACAGCGCTCGCGTCCAATGGGGCAAAGGGCGTCAGTGTTGCGTCCAGCCGGTCACCATAGACAGAGGTTTTCCACATTCCGGCCACCTGTCCGTTCCGGAGCAACACCCCCGGGTTGGCTACGGTCTGCCATACCTTCCGCTGCCGTATGGGATCCGCCACCAGCAGACTTCTGTCCCGGGCATCCAGGTAGGGGTCATGAGGTCCCAGCAGCACCAGCGGACAGGCCGGTGGCCGGGCATTGCCCACGGCTGCCAGATCCGCCTCCTGCATATAGGCCCGTTTGCCCTGTTTGCATACCGGTACCAGGTCCTTTTCCACAAGGCTCCACAGGCGCTTTGCCTGGGCCGGGCTGCATCCCAGCCATTCTGTCAGCTCCGCCCGGGTAGCGGGGCCATACGCATGCAGAAACTGCCGGACCATTTTTTCTCCGGCTGCAGGGTCCCGTGGCATCGGCCGACCCACCCAGCGGGTATAGGCAGTAAAGGTGGGATGGATTCCCTGCCGCGTCCCGAAGACTACCCGTCCCCGGAAAGAGCAAGGACGCAAAGCAAAGGAAACCACGGCCCCGCCCACCGTCTGCCGGTCGGGCCGTCCATAGAGGGAGGGCTCTTCCCATCGCTGCCGCAGCGCCGGGGAAAGCCGAAGGGCTACCTGTCGGGCCAACACCCGGTCCAGTTCCTCTTTGCTTTGGATGGTGTGGTTTTCCAGGTAGGTGCAAGCCTCTTCCACCCGTGCGAAGGCTTCTGCCCAGTCCATGCCCAGGTAGTCCAGCGCCAGAGTGATTCCCCGGGTATAGATCCAGGGTTCTTCCCCCGGGTATGCTTCCATGGCCGAAAGGAACCGGGGGCTTTCCGCCGTGGGGAACACCACCGGCGCACCGCGATAGCTCCATGCCTGAAGCAGCGTTTTTTCCTGTTCCAGCGCAGTCTGCAGTTCCGTCAGCGTGCATGTCAGCCGCGCAAACATGGCGGTCTGCCAGGCCCCGGGGGGAGAATTCTGCAACCCGCATACCCCTGCCGCTTCCTGCAAATGAGCCGCCGGGTAGCGGTGGTCCAGATGATGTACGGCCAGACGATAGTACCGGATCTGTTCCTCGGTCAGTGGGACAGCTGCCGCCATAGTTTTTTCCTTTCCTGCAGCAACAGCGTGCTCCCGCAGGCGCACGCTGTTGTTTCTTTTATTCCGCCACCAGCACCGTCACGCTGCGGGGTTCCAGTTCCAATGCATCCCGGCAGATGGGGCCAAAGGGGGTGGTGCCGGCATGAGTGCCGTCACACAGCCGCCGCCAGCTGCCCGAAGGCAGCGCCGCCCACTGACGGGTACGTTCGGGGTTGTAATACACCACCAGCTGCCCCACCGGGTCGTTGCCCTCGGTTTCGGGCACAAAGCCGATGAGCCATCCCGGCAGCGCCAGCAGGAAGGGTTCCGGTTCCCCGGCCGCCCCTGCCAGCCGCGGGTAGGCACGCCGGATGGCCAGCATGCCCCGGTAGAATGCAGTCAGCGCCGCAAACTCCGGCCGATGGGCCCGCCGCCAATCCAGACGGTTGAGAGACAACGGCCCCTGATAGCTGTTGTGGTCGCCGTATTTGGTGCGGCCGAACTCCTCCCCCGCCTGGAAGAAGGGCAGGCCCTGACAGGTCAGACAGATGGCCGCGGCCATCCGGTTCTGGGCCAGCAGTTCCCCGTCGGCGGCATCGTAATCGCCGCGACGCGCCACCGCAGCCAGCTTATCCCAGAGGGTAAAATTATCGTGGGCCGACACATACTGCACCACCTGGGTGGCCAGGCGGGGACGGAAGCCCCGGGCGCCGCTGCGCCAGGCCCCCACCGCGTGCAGCACATCGTAGCCACACTGGGGCGCCCCGTTCACATAGCCGGCGTTGGAAGAGTCAAAGACGTTGCCCTTGACCGCATCCCGGGTATCGTCACAGAAAAAGCCGATGCGGTCACTCAGCCGGTCCAGGGCGCGCTTGTCGCTGGGCTGGGCCCCGCCCTCCAGGTTGGTACCGCCGCCGGTCCAGGGTTCGCCGTACATCAGGATCCGCTCCCCGCCGGGCAGCTGGTCCAGCGCAGCCCGGATGGCGTTCATGGTGTCCACGTCCTCCAGGGCCATCAGGTCAAACCGGAAGCCGTCGATGTGATATTCCCGCGCCCAGTAGAGCACCGAGTCCACAATGTATTTGCGCACCATGGGGCGCTCGCTGGCCAGATCATCGCCGCAGCCCGAACCATTGGTCATCTGCCCGTTGTTCCAGCGGCGGTTCCAGTAGCCGGGCACCGTGCGCTCCAGCCAGCTGTCGGTGTGGTAGGTATGGTTGTAAACCACATCCATCACCACCCCTAGGCCCGCCCGGTGCAGCGCCTGGATCATGGCCCGGCATTCCCGCACCCGCACCGCCCCATGGAAGGCATCGGTGGAAAACGAGCCCTCCGGCACGTTGTAGTTCAGCGGATCGTAGCCCCAGTTGTAACCGCCGGGAGCGGTTTCGTCCACGGTGGCATAGTCAAAAATGGGCTGCAGCTGTACATGGCTGATGCCCAGCGCTTTCAGGTAGTTCAGGCAGGTGGGATGCACCCCGTCCCCGTCCAGCGTGGTATCCGCCGGCACAAAGCCCAGATAGGTGCCGCGCCAGGCCTCCGGCACACCGCTGTGCTCGTCGGCGGAAAAGTCCGCCACATGCACCTCCCAGATGGCACGGGAATGGGGCGGAATGTCCGGGCGGGCATCCTGCTGCCAGCCTTCCGGTGCGGCGCTGTTCAGATCCAGCACCATGCCCCGCTGGCCGTTGGCTCCTGCCGCCCGGGCGTAGGGGTCCACCACGGTGGCACCGTGCCCGTCGGGGAACTGCAGGACATAGACGTAGTACACACCGTTCAGGTCCCCCGGCACCGTGACGGACCAGACGCCGTCCCCCGCCGGCTGCATGGGATGCTCCCCTTGCATAGCGGCCCCGGGTTCCGCGTCGGTTCCGGTGGCAAACAGCTGTACCGTCACCCCGGACGCCGTGGGGGCCCACAGTTTGAAAACCGTATGCTCGCGATCCCAGGTTGCCCCCAGGTCCGCCCCGCCATAATACGGCAGTTCGCAGGCTTGCTGCCAATTCATGGTAGATCTCTCCTTTGAGAATAAAAGCATGATTTTATTGTACCAGTCCCACAAAAAGTTTGCAAGTGGGCAGTGAACAAAGGACTTTTTGCCCAAAACCTTGACAACCAAGGCAGCAGGTGCTATAGTTAGTTACACAAGTAATGAACCATAGAACCAAGGAAAGGCGGTGAGCGTTTGTCCCCTGCACGCAATGACCATACCCTGATTTATCTGCAGATTGCTCAGATGCTGGAGGACGGCATTCTGCGGGGCATCTACCCGGAGGAGACCCAGGTGCCCAGCACCAACGAACTGGCGCGGACGTTACGCATCAACCCGGCCACCGGTGCCAAGGGATTGAACCTGCTGGTGGAGGAGGGCATCCTGTACAAGCGGCGTGGCCTGGGCATGTTCGTGGCCCCCGGTGCCGAAGCCCGCATCCGCGCCAAACGGCGGGCGGAATTTCTGGAGCAATATGTCAAGCCCCTGGTTGCCGAAGCACGCAAGCTGGGCCTGACGACCGAGGAACTGCAGGCCATGCTGGAAGCGGCCTGCCGACAGGAGGAATAACGGATGGACGCAAAATATTTGAAAGCCGAGGGGCTGTGCAAGACCTATGGCAAGGTAAAGGCGCTGGACCAGGTGGGCCTGACGCTGGAACCCGGCCACATTTACGGATTGATCGGCCGAAACGGCGCCGGCAAGACCACCCTGTTGGCCGCCCTGACGGCCCAGCTGCCGGTGGACCAGGGCCGGGTAACCTATGGCGGCGAACCGGTGTGGGAAAATGACAAAGTTCTGGCGGATCTGTGTTTCAGCCGGGAACTTTCCGGCAAGCTGGGCACCAGTGTCAACAGCCTGCGGGTGCGCGACTACCTGAAGGCTGGCCAGCTGTTTTATCCCCACTGGGATGACGCGTACGCCCACCGGTTGACGGCGCAGTTCGGTCTGCAGGAGAAAAAACGGATCAGCGCCCTGTCCAAAGGCATGATGAGTGCCGTGACCATCGTACTGGCGCTGGCCAGTCGGGCGCCCATCACCATGATGGATGAACCGGTGGCTGGTCTGGATATTGTGGCCCGGGAGGATTTTTACCGGCTGCTGCTGGAGGATTACGCCGCCACCGGCCGCACCTTTGTGATCTCTACCCATATTCTGGAAGAGGCCGCCACCGTCTTTGAGCGGGTCCTGATCCTGAAGGAAGGCCGCCTGATCGAAGACTGCGAAACCGATGCACTGCTGGCGCAATTCTGTGCGGTCTCCGGTCGGGAGGATGTGGTAGCCGCAGCCTGTTCCGGGTACGAAGTCTTGCATACCGAGCGCCTGGGCCGCCAGACCCTTTGCACGGTGCGCGCCCCCGCCGCGGACATCGAAGCCCGGGGCCTGGATGTGGACTGTGAAACGCTGCCGCTGCAAAAGGTCTTTGTGGCCTTGTGCGGCCATGAACGGGAGGGAATCTGAGATGGCAAAAGCCCTGTGGTTCCTGATGAAACCCGCCCTGGTCATGATGGGATGGCTGACTGGCGCCTATGCAGTCCTGGCCCTGTTCTGTACGCTGACCGCCGGGAATACCTTCTTTTTTACCTATGTGCAAGGATTCTTTTTGGTTTTCGATATCATCCTCGGCATCTGTGCAGCCCAGGCCATCAGCGCGTATGCGCCGCTGGCCCTGAGTTTCGGCGTCACCCGCCGCGCTTTGCGGGGTGCGGTGGCAGCCTTCTGGGTGCTGCTGCCCCTGGTTTGCATGGTGCTGGATTATCTGTGCAATTCCGTCACTGCCCGGCTGTTCACGGAGGAGGCCAACCGGCTTTTTATCCAACTGGTGCATTATCCCCTGCACGGGCCGGGCTTCAAGTTGCTGCTGTGCGGTGCCATGCTGTGGCTGGGCACGCTGGAGTTTTCGGCGTTGCACCTTGGTAAGCGGATCGCGGTTATCCTGCTGATGATTGTCATCTACCTGCAGATCACCGTCCTGATGTTTGTGGCAACCCTGATTCCCACCACCATCCTGACTGTTTACAGCATCGCGCTGGGGGTGGCGGGTATCCTGTTCGTCGGCATCGCCCTGCACCGGGTCGGCCGGCTGGTCATCACCCAGGTGTGAAGGAGGGAATGGTATGAATCGAACAACCCGCGCTGTGCTGCGCTATACCCGGGAAGATCTGAAGTGGATCCTGCCGGTTGCCCTGGGCCTGGGGGTCCTGGGGGAAGTCCTGGGCCTAGCGGCCCTTTCCCTGGGGGAACCGGAAAACGCGTCTAAGATTGTGGTGGGCGTGTTGCTGGCCATCACGTTTCTGATCAGCACCATTGTATCCATCGTCTATCTGGCCAACCAGTTCAGCCTGTTCCTGAGTTTTTCCACCACGCGGCAGGGCCTTGTGGCCGGCATTCTGCTGCACAGCCTGCGCATCAGCCTGTTGCAGACGGCCATCGCCTTTTTGTGGGGAACCGCAGACACACTGGTGCGCCGGGCGTTGGGCGGGGTGTTTCCTCTGCCCTGGCAGTGGATGCCCTGGGTGATCTGGCCGTTGGCGGTATTGCTGCCCGTCTGGATCGGCCTGTTCATGGGCGGGATCATCCAACGGTTCGGTGCCAAAGGCTTCTGGTGTGCCTACTTCGTCTTTCTGTTGGGCCCCACCGGCATCAGCCAATGGCTGCACCCCGTCATCGACGCGCTGCGGCCCCTGCCCTGGCAGATTCCCGCCGCCGGGCTGCTGCTTCTGGCCGCAGGGCTGGCCGCCCTGAGTCTGCGCTGGATCCGCCGGGCCGCGGTCCAATAGCCCCCGTACACTCCATACTATGCCAAAACAAAACGCCTGTGCGAAACGATTCGCACAGGCGTTTTTGTGTAAGATGCCTTATTTTTTACTGTAGTCCCGGGCACCGTAGATGGCGGTACCCACCCGGACGATGGTGGCGCCCTCCTCGATGGCCATGGCATAGTCATGGCTCATGCCCATGGACAGAATATCCATCCGGGTGTGTTCATACTGCCGGGCGGCAGCCTCCGCCAGCAGTTCCCGCATCCGGGCAAAAAAGCGGCGGGTCTGGTCGTCGTCGGCATCGGCGGGCGGAATGGCCATCAGGCCGCGGACCTGCAGATGCTCCCGGGCAGCGGCCGCTTCCAGCAGCGGCCAGAGGTCGTCCGGCCCCACGCCGCTCTTACTCTCCTCGGCGCCGATGTTGATTTCGATCAGAATATCCTGGGTGAGTCCCAGCCGGGCGGCGGCCGCGTCAATCTTGTCCAGCAGGCGGGTGCTGTCCACGCTCTGGATCAGCGCCGCGCGTCCCACCACTTTGTTGACCTTGTTGGTCTGCAGATGGCCGATAAAATGTCCCGGTTTACCGTTGTATGCCCCGGCGTCGTTTTTTTCCACCAGCTCCTGGACATGGTTTTCCCCGAACAGGTCGATGGGCAGGTCGGCGCTGTAGCGCACCTCCTCCACCGTTCGGGTCTTGCAGGCCGCGCAAAGACTGACTTCGGCCGGGTCACGGCCGGCGCGGCGGGCCGCTTCCGCCATGGTGGCACGGATCCGGGCCACCGCCTCGGCCATCTGTTGTTTCTGTGCTTCGGAGATCATCGCGTTTCCTCCTGACTGTAGGCGGCGCGGGCACCGCCGATGAAGGGCGGCCGGGTGCGGGCACACAGCAGAATGGCCTGACCGATGTGGTCCAGGCTCAGCCGCACCGGCACGGCCACCCGGCGCAGATGCATACCGATGAGGGTCCCGCCGATATCCATACCGGCAGCGGCGCGGACTTCCTCCACCAGGACGGGGTCCCGGAAGGTCTGCCAGCAGTTGGTGGCCCAGCTGCCCCCGGCATGGGGCTGGGGAATGGCCGCCACAATCTGATACCCGTAAGCACGGGCAGCCTCCCGTTCCACCACAATGGCCCGGTTCAGGTGTTCGCAGCACTGGGCCGCCAGATAGATGCCCCGTTCCTGCAGGGGCGGCAGCACCCCGGCCAGGACTGCGGCCGCCGCCTCCATGCTGGAGTGATGGCCGATCCGCCCGCCGGTGATTTCACTGCTGGAACACCCCACCACGAAAAGATCGCCCTTTTCCAGGTGCGCCACCGCCAGCAGTTCCTCGGTGGCCTGACGTGCCTGGGCCGTCAATGCAGAAAGTTCCATTCCAATACCCCCTTGTATCTTGATGGGATGCCGCCTTATTCTTCCTGGGGCGGCAGACAGGTCAGTCCGCGCAGCGTCACATCGCAGCAGGACTGCAGCGGCAGGCGGGGTGCCTTGGCCGTAATGGTCAACCCGTCAAAGTTCACATCCCGCAGCGCGTGGTCGGGCCCTTCAAAGCCCACCAGCTCCACCGGCGCCACGTCCTTCCATTCCTGGCGGCTGTTCAGCGCCCGGCCGGTGAGGGTCAGCCCCGCAAAGGTAAAGTGTTCCAGTACCGGGACCGTGTCGGCGGCCTCGCCGTCGTCGTTGTAGGGCACACCGTGGATCATGACCCGGGGCGCCTTGCAGTCCCGCACGGTCACGCCCCGCACATAGCCGCCCCGCTTGGCCGTGGCTTTGATCTCAATGCCCGAAAAGGCATTGGTCAGATCGCAGTCCCAGATCTGTACATCCTCCACGCCGCCAGACATTTCGCTGCCGATGCAGATGCCGTGGCCGAAGGTGCTGTGGCAGTCAAAGACATAGATGTGGGCGCTGGGCCGAGCGATGACGTTGCCCTCGGGATTTTTGCCGCTCTTGATGGCCACCGCATCGTCGCCGGTCTGGAAGTCACAGCCGAACAGCGTGCAGTTGGTGCTGGAATCGGGATCCCAGCCGTCGCCGTTCCAGACCCCCTGGGACTGGAAGACACAGTGGTCTGTGACGATGTTGTCGGAGTAGATCATGTGCACGTTCCACGACGCGCCGTCCCGCAGCGTCAAACCGCTGATCCAGACATTCTGGCTGTTGCTGATATTGATGAGCCGCGGGCGCACCCGGCCGGGGATGGTGTCCTCGCTGTCACAACTGGCCACCAGGTCGGCGTGTTCGGCCAGATAGTCCTTGAGCCGCTCCCGTTCATCGGCCACGATCTTGTCGGCCAGGGCCTTGCCGCCGCTGGCGATGGTGCCCTTGCCCCGGATGACCACATTGACGCAGTTGTAGCCGTCCGCATGGTCCATCTTGCCCAGATTGAGCAGGCTGGAATAGCAGCGCTGCTCGATGCCTTCGAATCGGCTGGGGATGCGGGGCTGGTAGTCCACGATTTCGGCCGTGCCCTGCAGCACGGCACCCTCGTCCAGATACAATTCCATATCGCTGTGCAGACGCAGCGCGCCGGTCAGGTAGGTGCCCTCCGGCAGATAGACGGCATCGCCGGGGCCGCAGGCATCGATGGCCCGCTGCAGGGCGGCGGTATTTTTGGTCACCCCGTCCCCCTTGACCCAGTAGGGCGCTTCGGTTACGTTGATGCGCTGCTTTTCGGCACCGGTACGCAGCATGCAGGCTCCCACCGGCTGGTTGTCAAAGACCACATCCACCCGGTACTCGGTCTGGGGTTCCAGGCCGGACAACGTGTAGTGGGTGCGGGTGGCGGTGCCCACCGGCTCGTTGTTCAGATAGACGGTATATTCCGCCTGCGCGCCGGCGGCGGCAGGCTTATCCCAGTACAGCACGGCGTGATGCGCCGTGCAGCGGGCAAACAGATGCGTTTCAAACATTTTGGCATTCCCCTTCTGTATCGGTCCGTTGGATTTCACTTCTCGGTACAGTGTTATTGTACCACACATCGTGGTTTGCGGAAAGACGGAAAAATCGCCAACATTTGTAACAAAGCCCTCACAGGTTTTGGCAGGGCGGCGTGTGCAGAAAACAGCCCGGTTCATGGCTCCAGATTACCCCCACCGCCTGCAGATAGGCATAGACGATGGTGGAGCCCACAAACCTCATTCCGCGCCTGCGCAGGTCCGCCGAGATGGCATCGGAGAGCGGCGAGGTGGTTTTGTCCCACTCCCGCAGGGTCTTTCCGCCGGTCCAGTGCCAGAGGTAGGCGTCAAAGCTGCCGAACTCCCGGCGGATGACCCCGAACACCCGGGCGTTTTCCACCGCGGCGGCAATCTTGCGTCGGTTGCGGATGATGGCGGCGTCCTGCGCCAGGGCGGCACAGGTCTCGGCATCGTAGGCAGCCACTTTTTGCCAGTCGAATCCGTCAAAGGCGCGTCGGAAGGCCTCCCGCTTGTTGAGCACACACTCCCAGGAAAGCCCCGCCTGGAACCCCTCCAGAATCAGCATTTCAAACAGCTGCCGGTCGTCGTGCACCGGCACGCCCCACTCCCGGTCGTGGTAAGCAAGATAGCGGGGATTGTCCGGGTTGGCCCAGCGGCAGCGGGGGCGACCGTCTTTCCACTCCATAACAGGCTCCTTTCCCATGCAAAACCGCCCGCCGGGCAGGGGCGGGCGGGCAGATTCACACCAGTACGTCTTTGATCAGCAGGCTGAGCCCGCCAGTGGCGGAGTGGATAAACTCCACCGCATCGTCGGAATTGCACAGTTCGGCCGGAATCTTGATCTCGATGCCGGATTCCGTCTTGAAGCTGCGGCTTTCCAGCTTTTTGATCCGGGCGGGGCTCACCGTCACCCGGTCGTTTTCCTGCACGCCGGTCTCGGCCAGGGCGGCTTCGAATTTGGGAGCGGCCAGGGGATAGTTTTCCCGCATGCGGGTGCGCACATCCTCCACCGAGATGGTGTTGTCCACCGCCTGGTTGCGCACCATCAGCTCCACCGCCGTCTCGGTACCGCCGTCAAAGGGCGGCACATCGTCCAGTTCCTCCGGTTCGGGGTAGGCTTCCTTGACGGCAGCCACGGCGGTTTCGCACACGGCCTTGAGCTTGGCCTTTTCCTGCATGGCCTCGGTGCAGCCGAACACCCGGGTGGACAAGTAGAAATCCTTCTTCTCATCCAGGTTGAACTTTTTCTCGATCAGCCGCACCGTGCCGTTGGCCCGGTCGATGAGGGCAGCCTCGTCCGCTTTGGGGGTGCCGGGCAGCAGGGTGCGCTGGGGCACCATACTGCTGAACCGGCCGTTGCCCAGCATCTCGGTGTGGTGGGTATAGCCGGGGCGATAGTTGAGCTTGAGCACCCCGTAGAAGGGCACACCGTCCCCCGCAAAATCCACCACGGCCAGGTCGCCCGCGGGGATGGCCGGGTACTGCAGCATCTGCTCAAAGATGACGCCGGCAATGCGGCGGGACAGGTCCACAAAATCCTGGTTCTGGGCCATCTCCTGGGCAAAGGCGGAGTCGGGCAGGAACCGGCAGTTCTTGACCTCGTCGCTGACGAAGGCTTTTTCAAGAATGGCGGAAAAATATTCGAACAGATCGGCATCCAGATCCATGGGCCGGTCGGAGAGCAAGGGCTCCGAGGCGCCGGAATCCAGCAGATGCAGAATGACCTGGTTGATCTTGACTTCCATCTGGGCAAGGCTCCTTTGGCTAGAATGATGAGGGATTATTATACCACAATTTGCCGGGTTTGGGTAGCGGGACGCCGGGACAAACTACCCACGAAGGGAGAGATTGCCTGTGAAACGACCGTTGTCTCACCAACCGAAAGACCCGCTGCTGCACCACACGGTCCCCAGCCGCCAGAAGCAGGCCAAAGCCTACCTGCAGGGCTCCGTGCCCGGCGTGATGCAGCACTACGCCCCCGACGGCACCCCCGACCCCGACCGGGGCTGGGTGGAAAGTGACGAGACGGTACACCGTCTGGCCCACTGGCGGGAGGACTCCGCCTATTGACCCCACAAACGGCCCCGCCCGACGGCGGGGCCGTTTGGTTCAGTCGGCACTGAGTTTGGCGGTGGCCTTCTGCAAAAAACGGTCGTTGTCCACAATGTAGCGCTCGTGGGTGGCGTGGGCCACCTCGGTCACATCGTCGTAGACCCGCGCCGTAAAGGTCAGGCGGCGATCCGCCACCGCGGTCAGCTCACAGTCGCAATGCACCACCATGCCGATGGGCGTGGGCGCCGTGTGGGCCAGAGACAGGCTGGTGCCCACCGTGCCAGTGCCCAGGTCCAGTTCCGGCGCCACCGACTTCCAGCAGGCCTTTTCGATGAGTGCGGCCACCGCCGGGGTGGCCAGTACCGGCAGTTCGCCGCTGCCCAGCGCCTGGGCGGTGTTTTCGGTGGTGACACGCAGCGCCGCATGCCCTTTGATGCCCGGTTCCAACATCTTGTACGATCCCCTTTTTCTTTGTACTTCTTTAAAAGGTATTATACCCGGCCCGGGCGGCGATTGCAAGACGCCGCCTTTTTTGCCGCCGGCCTTGCCTTTTGCCCCCGAACCCGCTATACTGATAGCGTAAACGGGGAAGCGGCCGCCGGCCAGCTTCCTTTTTTGCGGCAGGACAACCGAATGTACTGGAGGATGATCATGAGCGAGAAAAAGATCGATTATTCCCAGGGTATCTACGATGCCCGCCAACTGGGCACCCCCAAAATGCTGATTCTGGGCTGCCAGCACATGTTTGCCATGTTTGGCGCCACCGTCTCAACGCCATCCTGCCCGGCAACGACTACGAATTCGACGAGGGGACCAACGACGGCGAGGGCGCCAGCCTGCGCGTCTGATCCCATCTGCAAAGGAGGCACCGCCTATGACCGCCGCGGACTTTATCAACCTGCACCTGCAGTACAAATCGGAACAGGCGGAAGGGGAAGTGCCCGCCGCCATTGAGCATGACTTTGACGCCGGCCGGATGGTGGACCACTACTTTGTGACCCCCTCCCCCGCCTTTTGGGAGGACGAGGGCATCCGGGGCCTGGGCCAGGTGGCAGGCATCCTGTTCCTGCAGCAGCCGGACGGTGCCCCCTGGAAAATCCTGGTGCACGAACCGGCCATGATCAAAGAGGTCATCTTTGAGATGCCCGACGAAGAATTCCGCCGCATGCTGCAAGCCAGCGGTGTGATTCTGCCCGGCGAACCCGGGTTCCAGCCCCCCCAATAAAACCAACGCAAAGGTCCCCGCAAAAAGCGGGGCCCTTTTTTTCTTGGAATCCCTTGACAACGCATAGCTTCAGGTGTATCATATGAACAAATAAACATATGAAAGGATGTTCTTCATGGCCCAACAGGAACCCCTGGCCCCCACCGAGGGGCAGGTATTGGATCCCCAGTCGCTGCAAAAGTTGCAGGACGATCTGCCCAACGACGAAGTGCTCTATGACCTGGCGGAACTGTTCCGGGTATTCGGCGATACCACCCGCATCAAGATTCTGTATGCCCTGTTTGAAAGCGAGCTCTGTGTCAACGATATCGCCCAGGTGGTGGGACTTTCCCAGAGCGCGGTGAGCCACCAGCTGCGGCTGCTCAAGGCCAGCAAGCTGGTCAAATTCCGCCGGGAAGGCAAAGCCATCTTTTATGCGCTGGACGACGACCATGTGCGCAGCATGATTGCCCTGGGCATGGAACACGTGGAAGAGTAACGATTTTTGTAAAGAGAGGTTTTTATCATGCAGAAGAAATTCAAGATCGAAGTGGATTGCGCCAACTGTGCCGCCAAAATTGAGACCGCCGTCAAGGCCTTGCCCGGTGTGGAGAACGCCAGCGTCAGCTTTATGACCCAGAAGATGCTGCTGGTGGCCGACGATGACCGCTTTGACGAGATTCTGCAGCAGGCCGTGCGTGCCGCCAAGAAGATTGAGCCGGATTTCGAGATTGAACTGTAACGCAGGCGCACTCCTGCCAAACGGAGGCATCCTTGTATGACGAAAAAACAGAAAAAGACCCTGCGGCGCATTGTGCTGGCTGCGGTGCTGACTTTATGCGTTGCTCTGCTGCTTCATTTTACGGCACTGCCCTGGTACGGGCAGCTGCTGCTCTGGCTGATCCCCTACCTGGTCATCGGCTATGACGTGCTGCGCAAGGCGGTACTGGGCATCAAAAGCGGCGAAGTCTTTGACGAAAACTTTTTGATGGCCGTGGCCACCGTGGGTGCCATGGGCTGCGGCGAATATGCCGAGGGCGTGGCTGTCATGCTGTTCTACCAGATCGGCGAACTGTTCCAGAGCTATGCGGTGGGCAAAAGCCGCCGCAGCATCAGCGATCTGATGGACATCCGCCCCGACAGTGCCAACCTGGAGCAACCGGACGGCAGCCTGACGGTGGTGGACCCCGATGAGGTGGCCGTGGGCTCAGTCATCGTTGTCAAACCCGGCGAAAAGATTCCCCTGGACGGCAAGGTGCTCAGCGGCGAAAGCACCCTGAACACCGCCGCCCTGACCGGTGAAAGCCGGCCCCGCAGTGTGCGCCCCGGCGACGAAGTCATCAGCGGCTGCGTCAACGAGGACGGCCTGCTGCGCATTGCCACCACCAAGATGTACGAGGAATCCACCGTGGCCAAAATTCTGGACCTGGTGGAAAATTCCAGCCTGAAAAAGGCAAAGGTGGAAAACTTCATTACCAAATTTGCCCACTGGTACACCCCCGCCGTCTGCCTGGCGGCTCTGGTGCTGGCCATCTTGCCCCCGCTGGTGCTGGGTGGCAGCTGGACTGTCTGGGTGCTGCGCGCCCTGACCTTCCTGGTCATCAGCTGCCCCTGCGCCCTGGTCATCTCCATCCCGCTGACCTTCTTCGGCGGCATCGGCGGTGCCTCCCGGTGCGGCATTCTGGTCAAGGGCGGCAACTACTTGGAGGCACTGTCCCACACCGGTGTGGCGGCCTTTGACAAGACCGGCACCCTGACCAAGGGTGTCTTCGCCGTGACCCGGGTCCGTCCCGCCGCCGGGGTATCCGAACAGGATCTGCTGGAAACAGCGGCCCTGGCCGAGCGTTTTTCCAGCCACCCCATCAGCAAAAGCCTGCGGGCGGCCTGCCCCCAGGCCGATGACCGGCGGGCCGCCGATGCCCAGGAGATCGCCGGGCAGGGCGTCCGCACCCTGGTGGACGGTCAGGTGGTGCTGGCCGGCAACGCCCGGCTGATGGAGGCGAACGGTATTGCCTACACCTCCGACGACGGAGCCGGCAGCATCATCTATGTGGCCCGGGACGGACAATTCCTGGGCTCCATCCTGATTTCCGATGAGGAGAAAGCCACCGCCTCCGCGGCCATGGAAGATCTGCGCCGCCAGGGGGTTCGCACGGTCATGCTCACCGGCGACAGCCCGGCCGTGGCAGACAAGGTGGCCCGGGAGCTGGGCATCGACGAGGTGCACGCCGGCTTACTGCCCGCCGACAAGGTACGGCAGGTGGAAACGCTGCTGGACCGCAAACCTGCCGACAAGATGCTGGTGTTTGCGGGGGACGGCATCAACGATGCACCGGTCCTGATGCGGGCGGACATCGGCATTGCCATGGGTGCCCTGGGCAGCGACGCTGCCATTGAAGCCGCCGACGTGGTGCTGATGGACGACGACCCCGCCAAAATTGGCCTGGCCATGCGCATCGCCCGCAAATGCATGGCCATCGTCTACCAGAACATCGCCTTTGCCCTGGGCGTCAAGTTCCTTTGCCTGCTGCTCAGCGCCGTGGGCGTAGCCAACATGTGGTGGGCCGTCTTTGCCGACGTGGGCGTCATGGTGCTGGCGGTGCTCAACGCCACCCGGATGCTGCGGGTAAGTTCCTACCGCTGATTCCAACCAAAACAACAAGCCCCCGCTCACAAGTGAACCGCCCCAGATTGTGCAGACAGCACAAAAAAGAGCCCCCTGTGCGGGAAT
>ERZ1643251.2464-NODE-2464-length-18833-cov-6.974704_pt1 | contig 18833 bp, 10 predicted proteins | sample MGYA00579261_ERZ1643251 | MGnify/ENA primary metagenome ERZ1643251 (study PRJEB29033, sample SAMEA4952267) | chicken gut metagenome | biome: Broiler Chicken; feature: Gastrointestinal Tract; material: Caecum | place: Ireland | collected 2018 | study: Broiler...
AACCGTAATTGACTCTGCCGCCCGTAAATTTGCCTTTCATTCTCGTTTCACGCATTCCTCGCTTGGCTTTCTGAGATAGCTCTTCACTGTAATATTGGTTCATGCCTTCGAGCAAACTTTACAGCGAGATGCCTTCGGGTGTCTCCGGAATATTCTCCATCGCGGAGAGGATTTTAACGCCGTTGTCTTTCAGGTGTTTGCGGTGGATTGCCATCTCGTATTTATTACGGGAGAATCGATCAAGTTTGTAAACTGTCACATATCTTTATGGATACTACTTAGAGGAGAAAAATTTTTCGGAATTTGCACTCTAAAAAATAAAAGAATCTCCGAATGTGGGAAAAGGTGTATGGAGGGTTGAAAGAGGATTACAACATTTAGTTGAAACTCGAAAGTGTTGAAGTAGTGTATTGCGATAAGTTATTTTTCGCCATAATAGATATGGAAAGTCAATTGGGTTTGTTTTGGCGCGAATGGAGCGCTTTTTTAATTTCTTGCGATGGAGTAATTCCCGTATATTTTTTATAGATACGAGCAAAGTGTGATGCATTGGTGAAGCCTGTTTGGGCGGCGACATTGTTGACGGGGAAGTCGGTGCTTTGTAACGTGCGTTGCGCTTCACGAATGCGCGCTTTATTCAAATATTGCATGGGTGATATGCCGTATGTTTTTTTGAAAGAAGCAAGAAGATAACTTTTGCTGATAAAAAAACGTTTTGCCAGCTCATCGAGAGAATGCTCAAACGTAAAATAGCTGTCCAAGAAGTGCGCAACCGCAATGGGGATGCACTCGTTTTTACATTTGTTCAAGTTCACCGTTTTTTGCGTTTGCCGTTGCAAGGCAACGTGACGCAAAATCAATATGAGCGCAAGTTGAAAACGGTATTGCACGCTTTGTTGCCAATACGGTTGTTTTTGCTCGATTTCGGTGTCGAATATGTGCGCAAGTTCGGTAAAATACGACAAATGTTCGGATAAGTCATAATGTAATATTTGTTCGTCCGGCTTATCGAGCAAATACAGTAGGAATGGATTGTTTGCTTGGTCTTTTCGTTGTGCTTCGAAACCGATAATATCTATGGAAAAGAAAATGTGTTCAAGCGGATTATCGGGGGACGAACGCTCGAAATGCGGGGTATATGCGTTCATGATGAATAGATCGCCTTGCTTGACGGGTACGGGGATGTCGTTTTGAACATACTCGCCCGAACCGGAAAGGATATATGCGATTTCGCATAGCGTATGGGAATGTTTTTCGTTTTCCCACACTTTATCGAATCGCAAGTGCGAATAGTGCATCAAGCCGCAAGGTTGCTCTATCGAAGTATCGGAAAAGACATAATCACAAAGAAGCATAATGGCATCCTTTACAAAAACGGTGTTATACTATAAGCATACACCGAATACAAAAATATGTCAAGCAAAAAAATAATTTCAGAACAATATAAAGTAATTTTAGACTTGACCTCGGGGAGGGGTAGAATGATATAATAACAATACATAAAATACTTTAATCCTATTGGAGGAAAATATGAGCAAAGCAAATAAGAAAAGCAAAGTAACTGCGTTTATGTTGAGTATGTTATTGTTATTTTCTATAGCATTTGCAACGGGGTGCAGTCACGATAACGACGACCCGTTTTCGGAGAAAATCGATTCGACGAAAACGCAAATTTACGTATATAATTTTTATGCCGGATTCAGAGCTGATTGGCTGATTTCGGTTAAACGGCAGTTCGAAGAATTGTATGCCGATTATGAAGGCGTCAACGGAAAGAAAGGCGTACAAATTCTTATGGATAACCGAAAGGAATATTTTACCGACGGAGCAATTACGATCAAAAGCGGTACGAATGAAGTGTATTTTACCGAATACATGTATTTTCATGCGCCATATGCTGCCGATGCTTTTTACGATATGACCGATTGGCTGGATACGCCGCTTACCGAATTCGGAGAAAATCGCACTGTTACGGATAAAATGACCGAAGAACAAAAAAAGTATTTCAGCGTGGACAAGGACGGTACGGCACATTATTACGCTTTGCCGCATTATTCGAGCTATGAAGGAATCATCTACAATAAAGATTTGTGGAAAGAAAAAGGTTTCTATTTTTGCAAAGATTACCGTTCGCAGGTAAGTATATACGATAAATTTACGAGCGACATGACAAACCGTTCCGCCGGTCCCGACGGAGAGAGCGGCACGGACGACGACGGATTGCCCGCCACCTACCAAGATTTTTATGATTTATGCAGATATATCAAACAAAAGGGCGTCGTTCCCTTTATTTGGTCGGGGCTGCAATATAAAAACTACATCAGCGGCTTGCTTAAAGCGCTTATTACCGACCACGAAGGGTCGGAAATGCGTTTGAATTTCTCGCTAAACGGTACAGCCACTCGACTTATCAACAGCGACGGATCCCGTTACGGCGACGCGAACGGCACGGAGATTACCGAGTCGAATGCGTACGAGCTTGCACGGCAAGAAGGACGACTCAAAGCGCTTGAATTCGTGGAAACGATACTCGACAACACGGATTGGCAGTCGGCCGGCGCTTACGACGGCGTGCTCAGCCATACAGACGCGCAAGCCAAATACTTGGCGTCCGGCAAAGACGGGAGCAACTATATAGCTATGCTTATCGACGGTAGCTGGTGGGAGGGCGAGGCGACCGACGCGTTTAACGATACCAACCGACGCTATGGCGCGGGCGACAAAAACGAGCGCAGTTTCGGATTTATGCCCATGCCCAAAGCAACCGACAAAGAAATAGGTGGCGGGCAAACGTTTTTGGATACGGCGCAAGGCATGACGTTTGTAAAATCTACGCTTGCGGAAGAAAAGAAAGACATTGTGGGCAAGTTTATTCGCTTTGTACATTCGGACAAAATGCTGAGAGAATTTACGCAAATCACCTCGGCGCTCAAAGCGTTCGACTACGATATAGACGAAGACAGCGATACTTGGGTGAATATGACGGCGTTTGCCAAAGACTTATGGGCGCAGTCGAAAAATGCCGAAGATATTATTTATCCCATATCGGACGCAAGACTGTTTGCCAATAATCAAGCGTTCTTCGAATCTGGCAGATATTATCGCTGTAATTTAGGCGGACACATATATGAATACGCGCCCGAAGCCTTGCACGCGGGATTCACCGCGCAACAAGTATTCGATTCGATGATTGCGTATCAAAAGAATACTTGGTATGCGGAAATGAAGAAATAGCGCGTAAAAGCGAGGGAATATTTATGGATGGTATGCCGCTTATAAAGAAAAAACGCATCAAAATGCGCAAGTATGATTTGATTTTTTATATCGCATTTATTGCGTGGCCGGTACTGCACTTTTGCGTGTTTTATTTGGGCGTCAATTTCAATTCGCTACTGTTGGCGTTTCAAAATATAGACGTAAGCACGAATACGACCACGTGGACGCTGTTTGGCAATCTCAAAGAAGCGTGGCATCGAATTTTTGCCAATACCGAGTTGATACTTGCGGCGAAAATTTCTTTACTCGGATATGCGTTGCCTCTTTTAATAGGTACGCCGCTTGCATTGCTTTTTTCGTACTATATATACAAAGGAATGTTTGGCTCCAAGTTTTTTCGCGTCGCGTTATTTGTGCCGAGTATAGTATCGAGTATCGTTATGACCGTCGTGTTTCAATATTTTGTGGACGGCGCTATGGCGGGTATCGCGGCGAAAATAACCGGCGACCCTAAAACATTGGGACTGCTTTCCAATCCCGATACGAGACTCGGTACGATATTGTTTTATAATCTGTGGGTCAGTTTCGGCGTAACTACGCTTATGTACGTGAATGCCATGTACGGGATACCGCCCGAGCAAGTGGAGGCGGCGCGTATGGACGGAGCGATCGGTATACGCGAGTTTTGGCACGTAACGTTGCCGTCGGTGTTTCCCACACTCGCAACCTTTTTGGTGACCGGCGTTGCGGGGATCTTTACCAATCAGTTGAGTATATTCAACTTTTACGGCAGTTCCGCGCCTCCCGGTATTATTTCGTACGGCTATTGGCTATATAAAGAAACTCTTGCGGGCGTATATGCGCCGGCGCAAAACCCTATCATTGCCGCTATGGGTATATGGATGACGCTTGTCGCCGTGCCGATCACGTTTTTGGTGCGGTGGCTCTTGGACAAATTCGGACCGAGTGCCGATTAGGGAGGAAGCGCAATGCATATTAAGAAGAAAAAGCGTGGGGCAACGCGTACACGGTTTTCTCCCGTAATGATCGTCATGCTTGTTGTGCTTGTGCTATATGTGATCTCGCTGATCATTCCGTTTGTTTGGGGATTTTTTACGTCGTTTAAGGACTATTTGGACTTTATAAACGATCCGGTGGGACTCCCGAAAGAATGGGTTTGGAATTACGGCACGGTAATCCAAAAGTACTATATTGCGGTTACGAACGACAAGATAGGAACGAAACTTGTATATCTCGACCGCATGTATATAAATTCGCTTTTATATGCCGTAGGTTCCGCGATCGTAGCGGGTATTGTGCCGTGTATCACGGCTTATTTGTGCGCTCGTTTTCGCAATAAGTTCAGCGGTTTGCTTTATTCGATTGCTATCGTTACCATGATATTGCCTATTGTGGGCAATATGCCGTCGCAAATCATTGTGTCACGTACGCTCGGACTTTACGACCACATTTGGGGCATGTGGATCATGAACGCAAGTTACTTGGGTTTATATTTCTTGGTGTTTTACAACGTATTTCGCGCGCTTCCGAAAGACTTTACCGAAGCGGCAAAAATAGACGGTGCGGGAAACGTAGCCATATTATTTCGAATCGTGTTACCGGTGGTGCGAAACACGTTGTTTACCGTAATACTTATCAAGTTCATAGAATTTTGGAACGATTACCAAACGCCGCTCATATATTTGCCGTCTTCTCCTACGGCGGCGTACGGGCTGTATTGGATGTCAAAGACGACGGAAAACGGAATGAATTCCGTACCTATGCGGCTGGCGGCAAGCATGATGATATTCATTCCCATTCTTATTGTTTTTCTACTGTTGCAAAAGCGTTTGCTCGGTAATTTGATGGTTGGCGGCATTAAGGGCTGATAATTAAAGGATAAGGAGAAAAATATGCAACATCTCAAACAAATTCGATTGAATTTTGTCATCGCTATATTGTCGTGCGTTTGCCTTTTGGGTATCGGCACGATAGCGTTGGCTACGAGCGAAAAAATCGAATCGCGTGCGGCGAGCGAGACTGTTACGGCGGCGTACACTGTGGGTGCAAACTCTACGGCAAAATACGTGCAAGCAGACGGCTATTGCGGTGCGGGTCTGCAAGCTTGGCTCAGTAAAGGCGACACGCTTACGTTGAATACGGTTATCGATTTGAACGAATGGAATGCGAGCGAGTCGCTGTTTGAAGGATACGCTACGCCGACCAAGGCCGGTACGGCAGATTATCGCAGACTGTATTTTACGCTTACCGACGTCGAAGATCCCGACGTGTCGGTATCGATTCAGTACCGCGGCTGGGAAGGTCAAAATTACTCGGTGGTTTCTGCTTGCGCCACGGGACAGCGATATACGAGTGTGGAGTGGTATACGGGTAAGGTTTTTATCGGCGAGTCGAGTTGGCACACCATGTCGTGCCATACGTTCACCGGGCTTATGCATAGTAGCGGTGTGGGTGCTCCCGCCGAAGCGCCCATGCGCATGTGGTACGACGACGATTCCAACATGCTGTATTACGACGTGAACGAGCCGACGACCCGCAAGCGCATGATCATCGATCTGGACGATCCCGCGTATTTCGATACATTGTTTACCGGTTTTCCGAGCGGGCGTGTGCGTTTAAGTGTGCAAGCGTCCGAATATTTGTCGGATTCGGCGGGTTTCCGCCTTACAAAAGTTGCGGGTATCGATTTATCCGATGATAAGATATCCGACGACGTTGCACCCGTTATCACCGTAGATACGCCTTGGACGGACAATGTTCCGGCAGCAAAGGTCGGCGGCTCGTTCCCCGTGCCTACGGCAACCGCCTACGATATGCAGTTCGGCGTGTGCGAGGTTGCGGCAAAAGTCGAATATGCCGAAACGGAAAGCGGCGCACGCACGGACGTTGCCGCTTTGGACGAAAGATTCGCCACGCAAAACGCGGGCTTCTACTTTATAACGTATACGGCACAAGACCCGCTCGACAACCCGGCACAAGAAGTCATAACCGTACGGACGGACGACGTGCCCGTGCCTACCGTCACAGTCGATACCGAAACCGATGCGGCAACTACGGGCGAGCTCGTGTCGGTGCGTGCGGCGACGGTTTTACCGACGAGCGAAACTACGACGCTCACGGTAAAAGCAACTTTCGGTAACGAGGAAATCGTTGCGCAAAACGGGAAATTTCGCCCCATGCAGAGCGGCGATTGGACGGTAACGTACACTGCCACCGACATCTGCGGGCAAACGGATACGAAAAGTTATATACTCAAAGTAACGGCAAGCGATACGCCGGTATTCTTGACCGAGCCGACTTTGCCCAAAACTTTCATATCGGGCGGACGTTATTTTTTGCCGCAAGTAAACGCCACGAATTTTGCAAACGGTACGGAACAAAGCGTACCCGCTATCGTTAAGGTAAAGGATGCCGCCGGTGAACGTACCGTTGCTACGGACGAAGTATATATACCGCGCGTTATAAATAACCGCGACACCATAAAAATCACATATGAAGCGGGCGGCGGCAAGTGGGAAAAAGATATAGAATGTATTTTGCCTTTCGTTGCCGAAGGCAACCGTATGCGCCTTAAAATAGAAAATTATTTTACGTTTAACGATATAGAGTTTGAAAAGACGGACTATAACGCGACGGTTTCGGCAACCGCCGCAAACGGCAACTTCACGTTTGACCGCGAATTGCTGCTCGAGAATTTCTCGGTGGAATTTGCGACGCAGCCCAATCGTTCGGCGTTTCGGTCGATATATTTGAAGTTGAAAGACGCTGCCGACGAGGGCAAAACGGTTACGTGCAAACTCGAGCGCGACAATGAAGGCAACGCAACGTTTGTGTCGGGCAGTACGCGTATCGGCGTTACGCCCATGTTTGTGCCATACACCTCGCCTACGTCGGTCATGCTGTCGTTTGGAAACAACGCTTGGTCATTCGGCGGCAATTGGTCTCTCAAAGTGTTACGCTGGGATGACGGAGAAGCGTTTAACGGTTTTACGTCCGATTATGTTTATTGCGAAATGGGCTTCGAGAATGCGGAGAACGGTGCGGCGTTTACGCTTTCCGCAATCGGCGGTCAACCGATTTCGGCAAACCCGTACGACAACACTGCGCCGTATATTTCCAGGGTGGGGGATTTCGGCGGATCGGTGCATATCGGCAGCACGGTGACTGTGCATGAGGCGTTTGCCGTAGACGTGCTCGATCCCATGGCGCGCGTAAGCGTATCCGTTCGCATGCCGAACGGGGAGACGGCAACGTCCGTTGACGGAGTGAGACTGGATCATGCCGTCTGTTCGAGAGAATATCAATTCAAAGTCGAAGAATACGGCGATTATCTTATTTCCTATACAGCGTCGGATGCGTTCGGCGGCAATACGCAAAACTTTAACTACGTGGTGGGCGTATTCGACGAAGACGCGCCTACGATCGCGGTAAAAGGCTCTCCCGCTACGGAAGGCAAAGTCGGGGAAACATTCGTGTTGCCGAGCGTGGAAGTCAGCGACAATATAACTGCGACGGAGAACATTCGCGTATCGAAGTGTGTGTTCACGCCCAAGGGTGCAATGGTATATATAAACGCAAATTCCAATGCGTTTGTTCCCGCTTATGCCGGCGAGTACACCGTGGTTATCATGGCGTACGACGAGGCGGGCAATGTGCAAACGTATACGCACAAAGTAACGGTAAAGTGAGGAGCTAACACATGAAAGGGAAAAAATCAATGTCGCTGTTGTCATTGGCGCTTGTTATTTGTTTGGCATTCGGTGCGATGGGTTGCGGTTGTAACGGTTGCGCAAGTAAAGACGGGCAAGCGGGAACGGACGAAAAACCGCGTAATCCCGTGACCGAAACGGCAGACCGCCCGTACGAGGGCGGCTTGCATAAGGTAAATATTACGAAAACCGACAATGTGTTCATTGCTGAAGACGGTGTTACCGAATACACAATCATATATCCGAAGTCGGCGCACGAATATGAAATAACGGCGGCTCGGTATATCGCGGCGCAGTTGCGATATGCGGTCGACGCCGATATACAAGTCGAAGAAGAAGACGAAAACGCCGTATATTCCGATACCGATAAATATATTGCGGTAGGCAAGTGCAAGATGTTTGACAATGCCGGTCTTACCTTGCCGGAAGAACTTCGGCGCGACGGCTGTTATATTAAGAGCGCGGGCAACTCGGTGTTTATCAATTCGCCCACGCATCTCGGCATCAAACGTGCGGCTACCGTATTTTTGGAACATACGATAGGTTTGGAATTTATTTGGATCGACACGGTACTGTACGCCGTGAAGAAAGGCGAGAAAGTTATGTTGCCGAAATTCGATATCATCGAGCAATCGGATGCGGCGGTCGGCGCCGTCAACGGTTTGTACGGCAAAGAGGCGATGATGGCGGCAAAAATCACCGACGCGGATTTCTATTTGCCGCTTCGGGGCGACGGCAACAACGTTTGGCACAATTCGTTCGTAGTGTTTGACGAAAAAACGCGCACTGCGCATCCCGATTGGGTATCCGACGGCGGAGAACAACTGTGTTATTCGGCGCACGGCGTGACGGACGAGGACGATCCCGAAAACTCGCTCGAAGCCATGGTGGAATATGCCGCCGACTGGTATATGGAAGATATCAGAAATTATCCCGAATACAGCGACGTTACATTTACGCAACAAGACGTTCCTACCTGGTGTTCGTGCGAGGCGTGCAAAGCGTCGGTGGAAAAGTACGGCGCGGAGTCGGCGGTACTCATTCGATTTGCCAATAAATTGGCGGCGCGTATCAACGAAAAGGCGAAAGCCGAGGGAATCGAGCGCACCATACGCGTGTGGATATTTGCGTATCACGCGACGAAAACTCCGCCCGTTATAAAGCAAGCCGACGGCACGTATAAACCCGTTGACGAGTCGGTCGTGTGTAAAAACGTGGGCGTCGTCAATGCGCCTATCGAGGCAAAATATACGCATAAACTGTATGATTCGGTAAATCAATCCTCGTATGAAAATATCATCGGGTGGAACGCAGTTACCGATACAACGCATTTCTGGATATACGAAACCAATTTCCATAATTATTTTTATCCTTACAATACATTCGACACTATAGCCGAGAACGTGCGGTTTTGCTTGGAGCAGGGCGCGGTGCAAGTATACAGCCAAGGTATATGGAATACGAACGGCTTAACGCACTTTACACGCTATAAGAGTTATCTTTTAAGTAAATTGCTTTGGGACGCAAATACCGACGTCGAGAAAGCGCGAGAGAGGTTCTTCGAGCAGTATTTCGGCGACGCAGCCGCGGCTATGAATACCTACTATCTCGAAATGCTCGCGCATACGCGTTGGATAGAGGAGAACTTTGAGGAGATCACCGGCGGACTGTACGAGGCGATCGAACAACCGCAGTTCTGGCCGAAAGGTGTGGTCAATCGTTGGCTGTCGCTTATCGACGAGGCGTATGCGGCGGTGGAAAAATACCGCGATACTGATACGGAACTGTACAATAAGCTCGTCGAACACATAAAAATAGAAAGCATGTCACCACGGTTTATGGCGATCAGACTGCACGGCAACGACTATTCCACGGAAACTCTCAAACAAATGAAAGCCGATTTCAAAGCGGATTGCGTCGAACTCGGATTCGATTTGGTGCGCGAACACGACAGTTTGGAAACGATTGTGGCGGAATGGTAAGGGCTAACGGAAAATTTTGAGGAGAAACAACTATGAAAAGAGTAAGTAAAACGCTGATGCTGTGTTGTTTGGCGCTTGCCGTATTGTGTAGCGGCGTGTTAGCGGCTTGCGGCGATAAAAATCCGCCCGAGCCGACTCCCGAGAATACGACGCTTACGCTCAGCCGCACGACGGCGGAACTCGATATGTACGAAGAAGTTCGGCTTTCCGTAACCGATACGGGGGAAGGGACAATTACATGGAGTTCGTCCGACAAAGCCGTTGCCACCGTAAAAGACGGCTTGGTAAAATCGGTTGCGGCGGGCGTTGCGATCATAACGGCGACGCGCGGTGAAAAGAGCGGGTACTGTACCGTGACCGTTATCAATTCGTTTACCGCTCCCGTAATCACATTCGGAGAAACGGAATTCGTTGCAGACAAAGGCGAGCAAACGCATGTGACGGCGTCCGTACGGTATAAAGGCAATGCCGTTGATTACGCGGGCGAAATCGAATGGAATTTAACCGAAGTTTATAAGTTCGAAGATACGGATTCGGGCGTTGTCGCATTCGATCTCGATGAGGATAAGAAGGGCGCTACGGTTTCGTTCGGCGCGTACGGCGAGGCGCAACTTACCGCATCTGCCGTGGTGTGGGGTATTCACGTAAGCGGCGCGCTCGATTTGCGTGTAATCAACAAAAATGTGGAAATCACGTCCGCATTGCAAAAGAACGGGGAAAACTATGCCGTTACGCTCAATCCGATCGGTGTAACATATAAGGATAAACGCGTAAGCGAAAACAGCGTAGATCCGCAGATTACGGTAAAAGAAAACGGCGCCGAAGCGTCTGTTACGGCGGTTACGTGGTTACCGTCTGTGAAAAACGTTGCGGCTTTTGACGGTATTACCGGTAAGATTACGGCAACGGAAGACGGCGCATTGGATACCGATACGCTTGTCGGCGTATACAAGGGTAACTGCATCAAAATCGACGTAAGCGTCGAGCGTGCCGAAATCGAATTCGAGGGCGACGACAAATGGATCATGGAACTCAAGGATATTCCGGAGGCAAACGGAGAATTTCCCGTGAAACTATCCGATTTGAACAACTCGTTGCCGAACGGCGCGATTGTGGGCGATATACAAAAAGTGGAAATACCGTATAAGCGTATCGATGCAAATAACATGATAACGTATACACAGCAGAATATATGGAAAAGTTTCGATGCGGATACGCAAACGGTTACGCTTACGCCGCCCGTTCGCGCTTACAATATGGGCGAAATGACCGCCGTCGTCACAACTTCAAAAGCGATCTATACTATGCCGATGGGCATTTATACGCTCGTTATATCTGACGCCGACGAGTTGGACGAATTCGGCAAATATACGACTTATCAGTGGGAGAGCGAGTATATTTGGGACGGGTATTTCGTACTCGATAAAGATATTACGTATAACACGGCGCAAAATCTGCAAACGATCGGCGATGACACACGCGTATTTCAACCGTTTATTTATGCCAAAAAGAAAGCGGAAGTAAACGGATATACCGAGCATTTCTTAGATGAGGATTGTAAAATCAACGTCACGTCGTGGAACAGCGGATTTTTCGGCGTGTTTGACGGCTGCGGGCACGTAATTGACGGTTTGATGATCGACGCTTCCGAAAGTGAGCATAAAAAGTACGAGACCGATCCCATCGATCCGACGTGCTCTGAACTTAGCGGTTTTATCGGGAAACTCGGCGCGGCGTCGTACGGCGATACTTTGCGCCGCGGAACAATTAAAAACATTGTCTTTACCAATGCCGTTCACGGCGGTTGCTCTTATCAAAGCGCATCCGGAGCATGGAAATTGAAGGGAACGTATGATAGCAGTTTCCTATTTTCCGTTTCGCTCGGCGGCGCGGTACAAAACGTGTATATACAGTCGCGGCTGATCGGTTGCAACAAAGGCTTACTCGGCGGCTTGCCTTGGATGATACAGGTCACCGCCATGGAAAACGTGGTAGCGGACGTTCATTCCGAAGCAAATTGGAACGGTAAAAATCCTTTGGGACAGATTGCAAATTATGCCGAAGGCGAATATACCTATCTGCGCAATTTGTATACGGTCAGCACAGGGGAAGGCGAAAACCGAATCAATGGTTCGATCAACTTGTCGGACGGCAGTATTAAGGCAAAGGACAGTACGCCCGAAACCGCTTTTGAAAATATGCAAACGCTCGGCGCATATCTTGCCGAAAAGAACTTAAACGTACTTGCCGAAAACGGTTGGGATACGGACTTTTGGACGACGGACGAAAACGGCGCACCCGTTCCGCTCGCGCTTACGAAAATCGGTCTGGACGCAAAATCCGTACAGCTCGATTTACACGAAAAAGTACAGCTCACCGCTAAAACGACGGAAACGGGTACAGTAACATGGTCGTCGTCCAACGAAGCCGTTGCCACGGTGACGCAGAACGGTTTGGTCGCGTCAGTATCGGCGGGTACGGCGGTCATTACTGCGGAAATAGGCGGCTATGCGGCGCGTTGTACCGTCACCGTTGTCGATTCGCATACGGCGCCCGTACTATCCGTTGATACGCCCAACGTTCAAATTACACAAGCGGGCGGCAGCGCGACCGTTACGGCAAGCGTAACCTATAAGGGGCAACCGATTGACGAATCTATAACGTATACTTGGGCGAAGACGAGTGACAATACGAACAATCAAATTACGTTTACGCAAGACGGCGCATCGATAACGGTTGTCGGCGGCGCGTACGGCAGTGCGACGATCAAGGTAGAAACTACCGTTTGGGATCAAACGATTTCCGCGACCGTCAACGTGTTCGTGGCAAATCCGAATATCACGCTGACCTCTGCGCTTCCCGAAAGCGGCGACGTACACACGCTCGCAATGGATATGTTCGACGCAAACGGGGACGTAAGTACGGCGGACGCGCAAATTACGTTCAAAGAGGGAGATACCGACGTTGCGCTATCCAATCTCGTATGGCGTATGTCGGAAGAAGGAATCGTGACGGTAAGCGGCGGCACGGTTACCGCGGTCGGCGGCGGCACGGTTACGTTGATTGCGTCCTACCAAGGCAAATCCGTTACCGTCGAAGTGACCGTCCGTAAGGAAGAAAAGACGCTTGAAAATCGTTGGACGCTCGAATTGCTCGATACAATCGACGACGTGGACGTAAATGTAGCCGATATTTCGTCCGACGTTAAGGGCACGGTGCAAAGCGTCGTGATAGAGGGCTACAATTATTATAACGGCGATACGTACGAACGTACGGGCACAAAAGATATCCTAAAAAGCGCCGCGGAGAACGGAACAATCACCTTGTCGCCGCCGTACCGTTACCGTGAGGGCATGGGCGATACGACGGTCGTCATCACCACGACGCAAGGCGTGTATACAATGCCCATGAGCATATACACATTCGTCATTTCCGATGAAAACGAATTGAACAAATTCGGCGACTACACGACGGTACAGTGGGAGCGGACGAACGTAAACAACTATTTCTGGGACGGCTATTTCGTGCTCGATAGAGATATTACTTGCACGAGCGAAGGCGGATATACGTCGTTTATCAATGCGCATCTTGGAAGCGGTACATGGTTGAAATATACCGTGAACGGTTCCGAAGTCGACGCAAGCAATGTCGGCTTCCGCGGAATGTTCGACGGACGCGGACATGTGATCAGCGGCATGAAGATTGGCAAGACTGATCTTCGCGGTGGATTTATCGGTATTCTGAACGGCGTTGCAAACGGCAGAGCGTTTGAGCGCGGCACGATACAAAACGTTTCGTTTGTGAATATGAATCACGACGGAAATAATGCGGGTTGGCAAGATTATCTGTACAGCGTATCCACACACGGCGTTGTCCGCAACATCTACATTCAGGCAAACTTCTTCGAGAATAACGGCATTATGGGACACGGTGCATACGCTACGCAAGATACCGTAATGAAAAATATCGTTATTTCGGTGGATTCGATGAATTCGTGGTGCGATTACTATAACTTGTTCGGCTGGTTATATTATAGTTCCGATATCCAAAACCTTTATGCCGTTGCGCCTCAGCGCAATCCAAATGGAAACGGTGCAATTAAAGCGGTTGACGGTGTAACTCTGAATGACAGTACTCCCGCCGATGCGTTTGCAAGTAAAATGGCGCTCGGAGAGTATTTGGCGGAAAAGAACTTGTATGTGACCGCGGCAAACGGGTGGGATATGAATTTCTGGACGACCGACAGCTACGGCGCACCCATTCCCAAGGCAATTTTCGAAAACAGCGAAGTTTCGAGTATCAACTTGTCGACTGTAAACGTACAAACGTTTGACGGATTTATGCCGCGCGTGTACGCATGGAACGTTTCTTCCGATTCTCCGTTGACGTTCGCTTCGTCGAATGAGAGTGTCGTAACCGTTTCGCCCGAGGGCTTGGTTGCGGCACGGGGCAAAGGAACGGCGACCGTCACCGCAACCGCGGGTGGGGGTACCGTTAGTACGATTTCCGTTACCGTGACTGACACATATGCGGGAGCAAAAGGCTTTTACGGCTATACCGCGATCGCTTCGGTAGAAGATCTCAATAAACTCGGTAGCGCCGATATGGGCGGCAAATATGTGCTTTCTTGTGATATAGACTTAAACGGCAGGGTGGGTAGTATCGCAAATAATTTCCGCGGCGTATTCGACGGCAACGGCTATGCGCTTAAAAACGGAAAATCGATTGTGCAGTCGTCCGACGGCGATGCATCCAAGCTGTCGTTGTTTGCGGGAGAATCGAAAGGCACGATCAAAAACATGAAAGTGCTCGGTTGGAAAATAGAACCGAACGGCGATTTGACCGAAAACTGCATAGCGTGGAGTTATCCTTCTATTATCAACAATGCAAATCAAGACTGTTTGGTTGAAAATATCTATGTCGAAATCACAGTCGGCGCGCAAAAAACAAGTCAAACAGCCAACGGCATTTGGGGTTCCGCATTTGTGGGCGGTGGATATAACAGCACTGTAAAAAATTGCATCGTTAACGTAACTTACGACAGCGATGAATTTGTAGGCACTGCCACCGTACTCGGTGCAGATTGGGGAGCAACGCTTACAAACGTTTATGCCGTAGTAAGCGGTGCGGATACGGATAAAGTTTGCGATATTTTAAGCTCCGGCTCGCATACGAATAACTATGTGAGTTTGCATGCATTACAAGAAGCGCATGGCGATGCATTTGCCGCGGGCGGAGTGTTTACCGGCGCATTCTGGGATTCCGTTTTACAGGCGTTGCAAGCATAGAAGACCGCCACAATAAAACGCAAACGATAACTGCGCGGTGCTATGTTACTGCGCAGTTATCGTTGCAATTAAAGAATATGTTATATGGAAAGAGAATTACAAACAATAGCAAAAAAAGTGCATGCGTTGCAAGCGGATAAGGAAAAACGAGCGGCGGGAAAACTACCCTCGAATGCGTTTTTTTTGAACGCGGACGAGATCGTCTGTTTCCCGCGCGCGTTCGGCGACAGCCGCTATCCGTATGAGTTCGACGGACTTACGCTGTGGGCGCATGCTTCGGGCAATATCAAGATAGAGGAAAGCGCGTTTAATATTCTGCTCGATTGGGAGAATACCGGCGAGCCGAATTTGGCGTTTTTCTTCGGACTGCCGAATAATGCCGATTATTTTCCGGTATCGATAACGGGCGCGGCGAAACAGCCGCGGGAGCAAAACACAAACACCGTGTATACGCCGTTTGCCGCGTACTATATAGCCGAAAGCGACGCGCTCGACGGTTGCGTTCGTCTTTCGGTCGACGGCAACAAAAACGTCAAAATCAAAGTCGAATTGCACAATAAAAGCGGTAAGGAAATAAAAACGTATATTGCCGCGTACATGAATTTGTATTTGCGACACGGTAGTACGCAAGATATAGAAACCAAGTGGTACAAGTCTTGCCGTGCGGACGCGGACGGTTTTACGTTTTTTACGGGCGAATACCCAAACCGCAACGTGCGTATGCAACACTATGCCAAGATACGGCGCGACTACGGCGGTAAAGTGAGTGGCACAACGTCTTCTTCTGGCTTTAAGGGCGCGCAAAGCAATCAACTGTATGCGTCGGAAAGTTTGTTCGAGGGAAAGATACGCCGAGAAAAAACGTACACCGAGTTTACCGAAAATGCGATAGCGGCGGATATGTTGCCGCTCGAATTAAAAGCGTGCGAAAGTGTTGCAGTCACGTACACTATATCGATAGCCGACGACGAAAAGACGGTGGCGGTAGCGGCGGCGAAAGCGGAAAAGAAAATAGAAAACGTGTATGCGGATATTCCCGCACTCAAAATTGCAACCGACGGCAGTATCAACGAAACGGCATTGACTTACTTTTTGCATAACGTGTTGCGGCAAACGGAGTTTTGCGCGCGGGCGAAAAACTATGCGGGCGAACTTATCGGCATTCGGGATATTTTTCAGCAACTCGAATGTGCCTTGCTGTGGATACCCGACTACTGCCGCGGCAAAATAATCGAAGCGCTTGGGTTTATCGGCGAGGACGGACGCGCACCGCGGCAGTATACGTACCCCCGCAGCAAAGACGTTCCGCCCAAAATGGATCTTCGCAAGTTTATAGACCAAGGCGTTTGGATCATTTCCACGGTGTATACCTATCTTGCCGTTACGGGCGATTTCTCGATTTTGAACGAAACATGCGGCTATTACAAATTAAGCGACGATACGGTGGCGTACAGCGATAAACGCGACAGCGTACTCGAGCATTTGATTCGCATTGCCGACTTTTTGATATCCAATCTCGATGAAGAAACGGACTGCTTGCATGCGCTGTACGGCGATTGGAATGACGCGCTCGACGGACTCGGTAAAACCGACGATAAAGGAAAAGATTACGGCACGGGCGTGTCGGTCATGGCGACCATGCAACTGTATAAGAATTGCAATGAGCTTACCGAAATTTTAACGCACGAGAAGGAATATGCGGATAAAATAAAAACATACAAAGCGACCGCCGCGCGAATAGAAAAGGGCTTGCGAAAGTACGCGATAGACGAGAACAAAGACGGCGACAAAAAGATCCTGCACGGTTGGGGCGATAAGCGTGCTTATAAAGTGGGCTGTTATTGCGATAACGACGGCAAATCCCGCGACAGTGCGACGAGCAATGCGTTTTGGGTTCTTTCGGGCATGAACGAAAAACAAGATATGCGCGCGTATATTTTACAAGCGTTCGATAGGTTGGATAGTAAGTACGGCATTAAGACGTTCGAGCCGTATTTCGAGCCGAATAACGATAAAGTCGGACGTATTACGCGCTTACCCAAGGGCACGGCGGAGAATGCCGCTACGTATATTCACGCTACGCTGTTTGCAATATGGGCGCTGTATAAACTCGGCGAATATACAAAGGCAGAAGAGCAACTGAAAAAGATACTGCCGCTTACGCACGACTTTATTTCCACTACGCCGTTTGTTATGCCCAATTCGTATGTGTATAACGAGGAAAAGGGGTTCGACGGCGAGTCGATGAGCGATTGGTTTACGGGGAGCTGCGCGGTGCTCGGCAAGGTGCTGTTCTTAGAGATATTCGGCTTACGACCCGATTTGAATGGATTAACCATTGCACCCGCAAAAAGTACGCTGTTTCGAGAGTTAAAAACTGTCTTGCATTTTAAGAGCGGCGAACTTGAAATATTTTATAAAAATATGGGTGCAGGGAAACGCAAAATTACGGTGAACGGGAAAACAATTCAAGTTGAAAGCGTAGTCCTACAAAATGCTGAGATTTATAAAAACCGCGTTGTCGTGGAAATAAGCGATTAAAAAGACGGGAGAATGATATGGAAGTCAAAGAGTATATTCGGGAAAATATGCGGCGTACGGTGCGGACGAGATCAACCGTGGAAATATTTCTAAAATTTTCGGTGAACTGATTACTCTAATTGAGGACACAAAGCGCGAGGGTGCTACGGAAGCGATGAGCTTGAGACTCCCGTATTCCAATAAGGAGTTCTCCGTTCCGCAAAACGTCTATATCATTGGAACAATGAATACGGCCGACCGTTCGATTGCGGCAATGGATACGGCACTTCGTCGGCGTTTTCAATTTGAAGAAATGATGCCTGCGGTTGAACTGTTGGCGGAGATTCAAATCAAAGATCAAAGTGGAAACGATACAAACATCGATGTTCAAAGTATTTTGCAAACGATCAATCGCCGCATCGAGGCGCTCTATGACCGCGAGCATACAATCGGCCACGCTTATTTTATGCCTTTAAAAGTAAAATCGGATATTGATACCTTGGCAGATATTTTTAAAAATAAGATTATTCCTTTATTGCAGGAATATTTTTACGACGATTACGAAAAGATTCGCTTAGTTCTCGGCGATAATCAAAAGGAAAAGGTGGGAATTCCACAATTTATTTTACGGGAACAAACAAAAGCCGAAGAGCTGTTCGGACCAGCAGTTTCCGATGAAATTGAATTTAGTGGCGGCAAGTATACATATTCGATTAATAAGGGTTTATTTGAAGATAGCAAAGAAAATTATATACCGAAAGAGAGGGGAGCGGCGTTTGTAGGTATCTATGACATTGAAACCGCAAAAAAATTGTTTGGGCACAACCAAACTGACGCCAAACAGGCAGGAGAAGGACAGTGAGTACGCAGTCGATAACGCTCTGCGAGTTTGGAACGATATCGGCCGGAAGTGGCGAACAGACTGTCGACCACGCTTATCTTCCGCAAAAACAGTTTGAGCAACTGGAAAATTTTGTTCTTGCTAACCAGCGGGAAGAGCCGGAATTCGGCCAATTGATGACCGTTTCGGTAATGCGTGGATACGGTAGGAAAGAACACAAAAGCGATACAAGAATATGTTGCAAATCAGTTGAAAG
>ERZ1643251.2467-NODE-2467-length-18803-cov-7.622253_pt1 | contig 18803 bp, 13 predicted proteins | sample MGYA00579261_ERZ1643251 | MGnify/ENA primary metagenome ERZ1643251 (study PRJEB29033, sample SAMEA4952267) | chicken gut metagenome | biome: Broiler Chicken; feature: Gastrointestinal Tract; material: Caecum | place: Ireland | collected 2018 | study: Broiler...
AGCAGAAACTCCAGGTGAGGGAGAAGGAACCGAGACTCCGGAAGAAGGAGGAGAAACCGAAACTCCAGAAGAGGGAACAGATATACCGGAAGAACCTGTCCAGGAGGAGCCACAGAATGAAACTCCAGAAGCCTATGAGGCCAGAACTGGCTATGCACTGCCGGAAGGATATCAGTATGTCCTGGATGAAAATGGTTATGTGATCCTTCTGGAAAATGGATCTCCTCAGATTGAAGCAGTAAGTGAGGAGGCGCCTTCTACAAATGAAGAGCTTGTAGCCAATCAGCAGATTGTGGAGCTGCCGGTAATCGTGGAGGACTTCCGATTCTGGACAGTAGCCAGAAAATATGCCTTTGCTGTTGATAATATTGAGATTAAAGAAGAAATGTCCCAGGAGTCTAGAAGTATTGGTAGCCTGTCAAAAGACGGATTGTGCTATATCCTGAAGGAAGAAGATGGATGGCTTTATGTAGAGTCTGGCAGAGTAAGAGGGTTTGTTCAGACAGGGCAGGTAAAGACCGGTGATGAAGCTCAGGAGCTTCTTACCCAATATCAGGAGCAGGCGAAGAAAAAAGCAGAGGATGAGGGAACAGAATATACAGGAATTGAAGGAACAGCACCTATGGCCCAGGAACTGGTGCCATGGATGGAAAACAGTGCTTTCCTCTATCTGAGAGCTACAGTAAATCAGACAGTTGTGGATAAGGATTATGCAGTGACCACTGCAAGTCTTCTGAATGTAAGAGAAGGAAAAGGCACAGATACCAGGATCATAGGTACACTTCCTCAGGGAAGTCTCTGCTATATCCTTGCAGATAAAGATCAGGATTGGGTGTACATAGAATCTGGAGATGTCCGTGGCTTTGTAAGCAGACAGTATATCGTCTATGATGAAGCTGTAAAGGCTGCTGTAGAGCAGACAGGAGAAGAAAACTATACAACAGCAAACAAGCTTGTGGAGCCCAGTGAGAATCAGGCCTGCTACTATACCCTTACTTCTGTGAAGTCAGGAGTTCCCGGAGGAGAAGTGAGAAGCTCTGTTGTAGAGTTTGCCTCTCAGTTTATTGGGAATCCATATGTGTGGGGCGGTACAAGCCTTACAGAAGGGGCGGACTGCTCAGGTTTTGTTCAGAGTATCTATAAAGAATATGGAGTGGAACTTCCAAGGGTTGCGGCAGATCAGGCCCAGTACGGCACTAAGATCCCGGTGGAAGATGCCCAGCCGGGAGATTTAATCTTTTATGCAAAAGACGGATATGTTTACCATGTAGTAATTTATGCCGGAAACGGCAAGACTGTTGAGGCAATGGGTTCAAAATACGGCATTGTACAGGGAAACCTGAATACAGCAAATGCAGTGTGGGCAACAAGGGTTCTGGATGATACCAGCTATGTATATTCCAGCGGTGATATTGCAGAAGTAAATGCCACAGAAGATATGTATGGAGATTATCTGGGCAATTACAAACTGACCTATTACTGTTCCTGCGAGATCTGCTGTGATGTAGAGACAGGAATTACCGCTACGGGAACACCTGTAGTGGAGGGCCAGACTATTGCTGTAGATCCAAATGTGATACCATATGGCACACAGGTGATCATCAACGGTCATGTGTTTACCGCAGAGGACTGCGGCGGCGCTATTAAAGGCAACCGTATTGATATCTATGTAAATGACCATGACAGAGCCAATGCTCTTGGTGTAAATTACGCAGATGTATATCTGGTAAAATAGTCAAATGGACATGTAAGCATATCTGCCTGGCTCGTTGTTCGCGGGAAGAAAAATATAGACGGAAAAAGGAAGGATTCAGGAAATAAACCTGGCTCCTTCCTTTTGTATATGTAATATTTTTTTATTGGATCACAGGGATAGATAGTCTCTCCAGACGTAACCGGTCTTTCCTTCGTAGATTACCCGGTACCAGCCGTTGGCGCAGATTCCTGTAACAGTTACAGAGTCGCCTCCGTCTAAAACCCCCAGGATTTCTGAACCACTCAGGGCATCAGCGCGAACGTTGACAGAACTGACCACATAAGCAGTCTGGCGAGTGGATTCTACTTCAACGCCGCTGTCAGGAAGATCCTGGCCAGCGTCTTCTTCATCTTCAGAGGATACCATGCCTCCTGCCTGGGCGATGTCTTCCTTGGCCTTTTCTGCCAGGCTCATAACACTGGAATTGTCATCCTCTGTAATGATCCTGCGGACTCTCACATTGCTGGTATCTGTACCGTCTATTCCGCCTACATAGACCAGAGTCACCTCATTGCCTGGAATAATTCCATTGACACATTGGATTTCAGCAGAGGAACAGTCTTCAAAGGAAAGCTTCTGGCCGTCTTCTGTCTCAATGGAAACCTCAGAACCAGTATAACTGGTAAGAGTACCAGTCATAGAAGAAGAGACTGCGTCCAGCTCTGCCTCCTCCTTTTCCCGGGAATTCTTTTCACTGCAGGCAGAAAAAGAGAGTAGGATGGATAAGGCGGCCAGTAGTGATAAAAATTTCTTCATGAAAATACCTCCTGTTTCAGACATTATATACATTGACAAGGGTTTTATGCCAGCATTCGTTTTTCCAGATGTTTTTTGAAGATCAGCAGAAAGGCGATAGAAGACATTACAGCGCCGATTCCGTCGGCCAGAGGCTGAGCATAGAAGGCGCTTCTGGATCCGAAGAATATTGGCAGGACCATAGTAAACAGCATATAGTCTCCTTTCCGGAATACAGAGAGGAACAGTGCGGTCTTGCTTCGTCCAAGGGCGGTAAAGCCGTCTACAAACACATACTGGAAACTAAGGGGAATGATCATCATGGTAAATACCCGGATACCCCATACGCAGAGATCGATCTGAGCGGGATCTCTGGTGAAAATGCTGATGAAATATTCCGGAACCGTTCTGGAAACCAGGAACATAATTGTGGTAAAGCACAGGCAGAGAAGAAGGATGTATTTCTCTGCAGACTTAACTCTGGCAATATTTTTGGCACCATAGTTGTAGCTTAAGATCGCCTGGGTTCCGCTGGAAATGCCCAGCATAGGGCCTGTGATCAGCATCATATAACTTTGGACGATGGTGGCACAGGTAATGAGAAGATCTCCTTCTTTGGGGCCGCCGTAAGTCTGCAGCACTGTATTCAGCACGATCAGGATTACGCTATCCGTGGCCAGAATCAGAAAGGGGGAGATTCCCAGGGTCAGGATCCGGCTTACGATTACAGGAGAAAAGTATTTTCTCTTCAGAAGCGTTATCTTTATGGGTACCTTTTTTCCAGTGAGAAAGCAGAAGGCAAATGCACAGGATACAAACTGGGCGATCACTGTGGCAATGGCAGCTCCTGCCACGCCCATATGAAATCCAAAGATAAAAACAGGATCCAGCACAATATTTGTCAGTGCGCCTATGATAACCGTCATCATCCCCACACCGGGAAAACCCTGGCAGGTAATAAAATAATTCAGCCCCACTGCCATAAGGGCAAAAAAGGTGCCAATGGTATAAATGGTCATGTAAGAATCTGCATAGGGAAAGGTGGCAGGGCTGGCGCCGAACCAGTTCAGCAGATAGTCTTTGACCAGCAGAAAAATAAGAGTCAGCAGGGCTGAAAAAATTACCAGAAGAAGAAAGCTGTGAGCCAGTATATTTTCTGCCTGTTTTTTCCTGCCCGCTCCCATCCGCATGGCCATTAAAATAGAGCCTCCCAGACCTATAAGGGTTCCGAAGGAAGTCAGGAGGGTAACGATTGGCCCGCATACCCCCACCCCCGCAAGAGCTACGTCACCAATCTCACGGATGTTTCCGATAAACATGCGGTCCACAGTGCTGTACAATACATTTACAAACTGAGCGATCATAGAAGGGACCGCCAGCTTCAGGACCAATAGGGGAACTTTGTCTTTTCCTAAATCTGTTGTCTTTTTCATTTGTAATGGTTCTCCTTTTCCTATTGATTTTAATACGGATTGAGAGAAAAGAAAAGAGAAAATACTTGCTTAGTATAAAATGCCTATGCTATACTGATTTTACGAAGAACGAAGAAACAGGAGGGCTGTTGTGTAAGACCGGAGGTTTTATGCGGCAGTCCCTTTTCAGGTAACAGGAGAAATGAAATGTTAAAGATCAGAGAGTACGTTAAAGTAAAGGATTTGGAGGAAGCCTATCAGTTAAACCAGAAGCGGTCCGCCTGTGTCCTGGGAGGTATGGTGTGGCTGAAAATGGGCAGCCGGAACGTGGGAACTGCCATAGACCTGTCCGGTCTGGGACTGGATACCATTGAGGAAGATGAGGAGGGATTCCGTATCGGAGCAATGGTAAGCCTGCGGGACCTGGAGACACATAAAGGCCTGGCAGAATATACCCAAGGGGCTATGAAGGAAAGCCTGCGGCATATTGTAGGAGTTCAGTTCCGGAACTGCGCCACAGTGGGAGGAAGTATTTTCGGAAGATTTGGGTTTTCCGACGTTCTTACCATGTTTCTGGCTATGGACTCCTATGTGGAATTATATAAGGGAGGCATCATCCCTCTGGAAGAGTTTGCCCAGATGAAGAGAGACCGGGACATTCTGGTGCGGATCCTGGTAAAGAAAAGACCGGCGGCTATGTCCTATATAAGTCAGAGAAACAGCAGTACAGATTTTCCTGTACTGACCTGCGGGGTTTCTCTTTTTGAAGACGGAGAGGCGAGAGTGGCTTTGGGAGCCTGTCCCTATAAAGCGGTTATTGTAAAAGACGAAAAGGGAATCTTGAAGGACTTCCTGAAGAAAGAGCCTGGAGAACAGAAAGAAGCGGCAGAGGCTTTTGCCGCATACGCCAGAGAGCATGTGCGAACAGGAACGAATATGAGAGCTTCCGCTCAGTACAGAAGCCATCTGGTACAGGTACTGACCAAAAGAGCGCTGATCCAGGCAGGAGGTATGGAAAATGGAAATTAAGTTTTGGCTCAATGGAAAGAAAATCCAGGCAGAAATCCAGGCAGATACCCTTCTTCTGGACCTTCTGCGGGAAAAAGAATGTTACAGTGTTAAGAGAGGCTGTGAGACAGCCAACTGCGGCCTTTGTACAGTCCTCTTGGAGGAAAAGCCTATATTATCCTGCAGTACCCTGGCTGCAAGAGTAGAAGAGAAGCATGTAGTCACCTTAGAGGGGCTTCAGGAAAAGGCGGAAGAATTAGGCAGCTTTCTGGCAGGGGAAGGAGCAGAGCAGTGCGGATTCTGCAACCCTGGATTTATGATGAATATATTTGCTATGGAAAAAGAGCTTACAGACCCTACAGAGGAAGAAATTAATGAGTATCTGGCAGGAAATCTCTGCCGCTGCTCCGGATTCATGGGTCAGACCAGAAGTATCTTAAAATATCTGGAATATAAGAAAACCCAGAGAGAGGGGGATGGACAATGAAATATGTAAATCAGCCTGTGATGAAAAAGGATGCCATGGCTTTGGTTACAGGAAAGCCTGTGTATACAGATGACATCGCCCCCAAGGACTGCCTTATCGTGAAGGTGTTGAGAAGTCCTCATGCCCATGCTCTTATTGAAGAGATCAAAACAGAGGCGGCCATGAAAGTGCCTGGAATCGAATGTATCCTTACTTATAAAGATGTACCCCAGCAGCGTTTTACCCTGGCAGGCCAGACCTACCCGGAATTCAGCCCCTATGACCGTCTGATATTGGACCAGAGAGTGCGGTTTGTAGGAGACGGGGCAGCCATTGTAGCGGGAAAGACGGAAGCTGCCGTGGATAAAGCCCTGAAACTTATCAAGGTAAAATATAAGGTTCTTCCTGCAGTATTAGATTTTCATGAGGCAAAGGATAATGAGACGCTGATTCACCCGGAGGATAACTGGGAGGCCAAGATGCCTGTGGGAGCAGATAACAAGCGGAATCTCTGCGCTCAGAAGGAAGAAAGCCTGGGAGATGTAGACGCTTTACTGAAGGAATGTAAATATGTAGTAGACAGGACTTATCATACTAAGGCAAATCAGCAGACCATGATGGAGACTTTCCGGGCCTATACTTATCTGGACTATTTTGGAAGACTGAATGTGGTGGCCTCCACCCAGGTTCCCTTCCATGTCCGGAGAATTTTGGGACGGGCGCTGGGGATTGGAGCATCCAAAGTCCGGGTAATAAAGCCCAGGATCGGCGGAGGATTCGGGGCCAAGCAGACAGCGGTGTGTGAGATGTATCCTGCCATTGTGACTCTGAAGACAGGAAAACCGGCAAAGATCGTTTATTCCAGATATGAGTCTCAGATATGTTCTTCTCCCCGTCATGAGATGGAGGTACGGGTCCGCCTGGGCGCTGATGAGAAAGGAATCCTGAAAGCCATAGACATCCATACTTTGTCTAATACAGGTGCTTATGGCGAGCATGGACCTACTACCGTAGGGCTTTCCGGACACAAGCCTCTGGGCCTTTACCGGAATACAGAAGCTTACCGGTTCAGCTATGAGGTAGTATATACCAATCAGATGTCTGCAGGAGCTTACCGGGGATATGGAGCCACCCAGGGAATCTTTGCAGTAGAATCTGCAGTAGACGAGCTGGCCCATGAGATGGGCATGGACCCGGTAGCTTTTCGGGAAAGGAACCTGTCAAAAGAAGGGGGACGGTTTATCGGCTACGACGGCAGCCCCTGGGTTACAAGCTGTACTCTGGATAAATGTCTGGCAAGAGCCAAAGAAATGATCGGCTGGGAGGAAAAATACCCCTGCCGTGACATGGGAAACGGCAAAGTCCGGGCAGTAGGATCAGCCATTGCCATGCAGGGATCTTCTATCGCCAAGGTGGATGTAGGAGGAGCTTCCATTAAACTGGGAGAGGATGGCTCCTACACACTGGGCCTGGGAGCTACTGATATGGGAACAGGCTGCGATACCATTTTGGCCCAGATGGCGGCAGACGTTCTGGAAACAGATTTTGACAATATTGTAGTATTTGGAGTGGATACAGATATTTCTCCTTATGACTCCGGCTCTTATGCCTCTGCCACTACTTATGTTACAGGAATGGCTGTGGCAGACGCCTGTGAACAGCTCAGGGAGAAAATTAAGGAACTGGGAGCCGCCATGCTGGAGACAGAGGCAGACCAGGTAGAATTTGACGGAAAATCTGTATATAAGCTGGACGGCCAGGGGGAAGTGTCTCTGGAATCTATTGCCGTAAAAGGAACCAGCGGAAACAACACAAACCTTCAGGCTTCGGCTACCCGTTCTTCCCAGATTTCACCGCCGCCTTTTATGGCAGGAATTGTGGAAATCGAGATTGACAAGGAAACCGGCACCCTGGAAATCCTGGACTATGCAGCAGTGGTGGACTGCGGTACGCCTATAAACCCCAATCTGGCAAGAGTCCAGACAGAGGGTGGTCTGGCCCAGGGAATCGGCATGGCCCTTTATGAAGATATTCAGTATAATGAGAAGGGGCAGATGCGGAATAATTCCTTTATGCAGTATAAGATTCCAACCCGCATGGACTTAAAGAATATCCGGGTAGAATTTATTCCCAGCTATGAAAAGAGCCATCCTTTCGGCGCTAAGTCTATTGGAGAGATGGTGATCAATACCCCTTGTCCGGCCCTGGCAAATGCCGTATATAACGCAGTAGGCGTCCGTATCCGGGAAATGCCTATTACACCGGAAAAGATTGCCATGGCACTGGCCCAAAAGGAAGAGAAAGAGGAGTAACATGAGCCAAGAGACAGCAAGAGAACTGATTGATTTTATAGAGAAAAGCCCTACCAGCTTCCATGCCGTGGCGGCTATGGAAGAGATGCTGGAAGGGGAAGGATTTACAAAGCTGGAAGAGAAAGAACGGTGGCAGCTTGTGCCGGGAGGAAAATACTATACCACCCGGAACGGCTCTGCCCTGATCGCATTTACAGTTCCCAGAAAAGAACTGACTGGATTTCGGATCATTGCCAGCCACAGTGATTCTCCCAGTTTTAAGATCAAAGAGAATCCGGAGATGCTGGTAGAGAACCAGTATGTGAAACTAAATACAGAGGGCTATGGAGGCATGATATGCGCACCCTGGCTGGACCGGCCCCTTTCTGTAGCCGGGCGGATCGCTGTAAAAGACCAGGGAAAGATTGTCACCAGACTGGTAAACATAGACAGGGATCTGGTGATGATCCCTAATCTGGCCATACATATGAACCGGGAAGCCAATAACGGCTATAAATATAATCCCCAGAAGGACCTTCTGCCTCTCTTCGGAGAAGCTTCCGCAAAGGGTAAATTCCAGAAGATCCTGGCAGAGGCTGCCGGGGTGAAGGAAGAAGAAATCCTGGGACACGATCTTTTCCTATATAACAGGCAGAAAGGGACGATCTGGGGAGCAGAAGAAGAGTTTGTTTCCATAGGAAGACTGGACGACCTCCAGTGTGCCTTTGCCTCTCTGAAGGGCTTCCTGGCAGGGGCAAAAGAAAACTACGGAGCGGTTCACTGTGTTATGGACAATGAAGAGGTGGGAAGCGGCACGAAACAGGGGGCAGCCTCAACCTTCCTCTATGATGTGCTGCTCCGGATACAGAAAGGTCTGGGAGGAGACTATGAGGACTACCTCCGGTGCGTAGCCGACAGCTTTATGATCTCTGCAGATAACGCTCACGCAGTCCACCCTAACTATACAGAGAAGGCGGACCCGGTGAACCGCCCTTATCTCAATAAAGGCATTGTGATCAAACACAGCGCAAATCAGAAATACTGTACCGATGGATTTTCCGCCGCTGTGTTTAAAGATATCTGCCGCCAGGCGGGAGTTCCTTTCCAGACTTTTACAAACCGGTCAGATATGCCAGGAGGCTCTACTCTGGGGAACATTTCCATGGCCCAGGTATCTGTGAATGCAGTGGATGTGGGGCTGCCTCAGCTTGCCATGCATTCCCCCTATGAGACTGCAGGGGTAAAGGACACAGATTACTTTATAAAGGCAGCCACTGTATTTTTTGAATAATTGTAAATTATCAGATGCGCTTTCTTCCGTGATAGGGAAGAAGGTGCATTTTTTCGCCTTTTACATGAAAGCCAAAGCCCAGATTGGCGCCGGAGTCTGTGGTGCAGCCGCAGTCTTCTTCTTCCAGAAGAACATATCCAGCCTCTTTCAGTGAAGAGTGGAAATACTCCAGGTCAAAATTTTTACAGTAAGCTTCCGGGTACTGACTGAGAAGCTGTTTCATGGATTTTGGAGCCCGCTCAAAATAGAAATAGGTGCCGATAAGATCAGCCCCTGGTGCCAGGTAAGGGATAAGTTCTTTATATAAGAAAGTATCATGATAAAAATTATGTTCGTTCACAGCAAAGAAATCCAGATGGATATCTATGGATCCAGGTTTCAAAGGAAAACAGGTGCTGCTGTCTGCCAGATACAGGATTTCCAGATCCGGCGTCTGCTTTTCAATCAGTCTTTTATACATAAGAAGAGTTTCCGGATATTTGTCAATGATAATATAACGGCTGTTTTTCGGGAGATATTCCAGATGATTGTGGATGAAAAACCAGGCGTTTATATAAGTCTCACAGATAACTTTTCCCTGGAGACCCGTTTCCTCCATATTTTTCAGCATGTGATTGTAGGAACGCTGAAACAGGCTGATCAGGTCCGGAGGAAGGTCTTTGTACAGTTCTCTGGTAAGGTCCGGGGTGTCCTGGAGATTCTGATTTTTATTGGGAGTCATCAGGATACCGTGGCGGATTTGGGCCTGATAGCCGCAGGAACAGGAGAGATTTCCTTTGGAAATACAGCGGTGGTTCATTTCCACATCTGTCATGGAAAGCTCTTTACCGCAGCAGGGGCAGCACAGCAGAGAGAGCATGGAAAGGGGGACCCCTGTTTTGGCTTCAGGAGAAGCAGCCGGAATTTCCAGTTCCTGTATTTTTTTCTCCAGTTTTTCTATAACCGTTTTTTTATGCTGGATTTCCTGAAGGCAGAGGTGGCGCTTATTAATGTACATCTCTTTCAGCTCCATAAGGTCCTGAGGGTCTGCAAAGCCGGAAACCCGTTTCAGAGACAGGAGAATATGGATTTCACGGAGAGAAAAATCCAGGTCTTTCAATTCCAGTATCCATTCCAGATCTTTACAGGTAGCTTCGTCAAAGACATACTGCCCTTTGGGCCTGGGGGGAACCAGAAGTCCATAATGTATATAATAGTAGAGATTGTCTATAGATATATGATAAAGTTCCGATACTTTGCCGATACGCATGGGACAGCCTTCCTCTCTTTTTCATTTCTGATATGGTACCATAAACACGGAGTATACTCAAGGTTTGAGAGAGAAAAGGGAAAAAAACAAGATTGACACAGACCAGACTTCATATTTTATAATGGCGCCATAGATGAGAAATTCAGGCCATGGAGCCAGGGAGGTTTAGATTATGAAAGTATTAAAAGCAGCCAGAGTGCGTACAGAGGAAGACAAGAAGAAACTTACCCAGACTGTGGGAGATATGATAGAAGATGTGAAGAAAAGAAAGGATGAGGCCCTCAGAGAGTACAGCCAGAGGTTTGACGGCAGCACCAGAAAATCTTTTCTGGTTACCCGGGAAGAAATCCAGGAAGCTTATGAACAGCTTACAGCCCAGGAGATCGAAGATCTGAAAAAAGCTGCAGAACATATCAGGGCCTTTGCTAATGCCCAGAGAGAGACCATAAAGCCTCTGGAAAATTTCAGCCCTGCTCCGGGGATCTTTCTGGGACACCGGATCCTGCCGGTGAAGTCCTGCTGCTGTTATGTTCCGGGAGGAAATTATCCCCTTTATTCTACAGCTCTTATGCTGGTGATCCCAGCGAAAGCAGCAGGAGTGGAACGGGTGACGGCCTGCTCTCCGGTTATGAAAGGAACGGATAAAATAAATCCTAAGACTCTGGCGGCTATGGATATTGCAGGTGCAGATGAAATCTACGCTGTGGGAGGAGCCCAGGCCATTGCTGCTTTTTCCTATGGAACAGAAGAAATTCCGGCGGTGGATATGATCGTAGGCCCTGGAAACCAGTATGTGACCGAGGCAAAAAGACAGTGCTACGGCCAGGTGGGAATTGATTTTGTGGCCGGTCCCAGTGAAGTGCTGGTTATTGCAGATGGCAGCGGCACACCTGAGATCGTGGCGGCGGACCTTCTGGCCCAGTCTGAACATGACCCTAATGCAAAAGGTATGCTGATCACCACAGACGAAAGGTTTGGCCAGGCGGTGATCCAGGCAGTGGAGAAAGAACTTTCCTGGCTGTCTACAGCATCGATTGCACAAAAATCCTGGGAGACCTACGGTGAAGTGGTTCTGACGGAGAATCTGGAAGAAGCAGTAGAAATCACTAACAGCTATGCTCCGGAACACCTGGAGCTAAATGTAAGAGAACCAGAGATCCTGAAAGAAAAGCTTTATAATTATGGCTCTTTGTTTATTGGAGAAAATACTGCAGAGGTCTTTGGAGATTATGCCTCCGGGACCAACCACACTCTTCCAACACTTAGAGCTGCAAGATACACAGGCGGTGTGTGGGTTGGAACTTTTCTGAAAACCTGCACCCACCAGAGCATGACACCGGAGGCAATGAGAGAGCTGGCGCCGCTGGTAGAGAGGATGGCAAAAGGAGAAGGATTAATGGGACATGCCCGGGCTGCAGAAGTGAGAAAAAACGGCAGCTTATCATAAAAATGGAAATGGACCTTGAAAAACCTGGTAAAGTATGTTAGTATATCTTAAAAGTGTAATAAATATTACAAAAATATTACAAAATACTGCTAGAACTTGTTAACAGATTTTACTAGGGAGAGGTATTTAGGACTATGAAGAAAAGATTAATATGCCTGTCACTGATTTTTGCTATGACAGCAACTCAGATTGTTCCTGTTGCAGCTGCCAGAAAGGATGAAGTACAGGCCCAGAAATCAGCAACTCAGAGTAAACTTTCCGATGCACAGGCAAGAGTAAACGAACTCCAGAGCCAGAAGAGCGCCCTGATGAACCAGATCAGCTCTACCCAGCAGGAATTGGTCAGCGTTATGACTCAGGTAAACATGCTGAATGAAAGCATCCAGGAAAAAGAGGCTGACATACAGGCGACACAGGCAGAGCTGGAAACAGCACAGGCAGAACGCGACAAGCAATATGAGGATATGAAAAAACGTATCCAGTACCTCTATGAGAACGGAAATACTTCTTGGGCACAGGCCCTTTTAGAGTCCAACAGCATCGCAGATATGTTGTCTAAGATGGAGACAAGCCAGAAAGTATATGACTATGATAGAGAAGCCCTTCAGAAGCTGAAAGATGCTGTACAGTCTGTACAGGATCTGGAGGAACAGCTGGAGACTGAGAAGGCAGAATTAGAAAGCAGCAAACAGGAACAGGAAGGCATTCAGCAGTCACTGGAATCCCAGATGTCCAGTCTGAAAGCATCTGCTTCTGATTATGATGCACAGATTGCTTCAGCTCAGGCTCAGGCACAGCAGTACCAGCAGCTCATTGAAGAGCAGAATGCTGAGCTCCAGCAGATTCAGGAAGAAGAGGAAGCAGCAGCAAAAGCTGCAGCTCAGGCTTCTGAACAGAAGAAAAATACAGAGAATACAGCTCAGACCTCTAATGGACAGAGCACACAGACAGAAGCTGCTGAAGATACAGAGGAAGAAACTTCTGAGACACAGCAGGAAACAGCAGCAGATACAGACAGCACACAGCAGGAAACATCTGCAGACAACACTCAGCAGGAGACAGCTGCAGATACAGAACAGAAGCAAGAAACAGACACGACAGTGGAAGATGCTACAGAGGAGGATTCTTCAGCAGATGGCGGTACAACTGCTGATAACGGAGCATCTGATAACAGTGCTGCCGATACAGAAGACTCTCAGACAACAGAGACTGTTGAAGAGGATACACAGGAAGAGGCTTCACAGCCTGCAGACACAACGCCTTCCGCTCCGGCAGAAGATAATTCTGCAGCACAGGAAGATCAGTCTCAGGCATCGGCTTCAGAGGATACAACTGAGGATGTATCTTATAACAGCAGTGTAGGAGAGGCTATTGTGGCATATGCCAAACAGTTTATTGGAAATCCATATGTATATGGAGGAAACAGTCTGACAAATGGTATTGACTGTTCTGGATTCACTCAGCAGATTTATGCGCATTTTGGTTATTCTCTTCCGAGAACCAGTTACGACCAGGCTTATGTAGGTACTGAGGTATCTTGGTCAGAATCCAAAGCCGGTGACTTGATCGTTTATCCTGGACATGTAGCAATCCTCACAGGAGACGGCGGAATCGTACATGCATCCAACAGCGCTCCTTATCCAAAGGGCGGAATCAAATATACATCCAACGCTCTGTATACTTCTTACATTACGATCAGACGTATTGCAGAGTAAAAAAGTACAGAAAAACTCATAGAAGAATATAAAACAGAGAACCACAGATAAAACCTGATAAAAGGATGTTATCTGTGGTTTTCTGTTTGGAGAAATATTTTGGTAACATATTATAAAAATAGCATTTTTTATTACCTGAAAATTTCATTTTGTAACAGAAATTTAAAAAACACGACTTCAGGACTTGAAATACAGAAGAATATATGGTAGTATATACAGGAAGTGAAAAAAGTATTGCGGAATTATTACAAAAATATAACAAACAGATTTTTTATACATAATGGAGAGGTATTGAGTAATGAAAAAAAGATTATTATGTCTGGCTCTTGTTTTTACTATGGCAGCCACACAGGCGGTACCTGTAGCAGCTTCCAGCAGAAAGCAGGAAATTCAGGCACAGAAATCCGAAACTCAGAGTAAACTTTCAGCGGCTGAGAGTCAGGTAAGCAGCCTTGAAAGCAAAAAGAACGAATTAATGGGACAGATCAATTCCACACAGCAGGAACTGGTTACAATTATGACACAGATTGATATGCTGAAGGAAGAGATTACAGATAAAGAGGCTGACATCAAGGAGACTCAGGAAGACTTAAAAGAAGCTGAGGCAGACCGTGATGAACAGTACGAAAGCATGAAGAAGAGAATTCAGTATCTGTACGAGAACGGCGGAACAGATTCCTGGGCACAGATTCTTCTTGAATCTGAGAGTATTACCGATATGCTCTCCAAGATTGAGAATAACGGTAAGATGTATGATTATGACAGAGAAGCTCTGGAAAAGATGAAAGCCGTTGTTCAGCAGGTACAGGATCTTGAGAACCAGCTGATGACAGAGAAGGCAGAACTGGAAGACAGCAAGAAAGAGCAGGAAGACAAGCAGGATACTCTGGAAACAAAAATGGCAAACCTGAAAGCTTCTGCCAGCGATTACGAGAGCCAGATTGCTACAGTAAAGGCACAGGCTCAGGAATATAAGAACCTGATTGAACAGCAGAATGCAGAACTGCAGCAGATCCAGAAGGAAGAGGAAGCCGCAGCCAAGGCAGCAGAGGAAGCAAGAAAGCAGGCAGCAGCTCAGGCCGCACAGACCAGCAGTTCAAACAATAATTCCAGCAGCTCAGGAAATGCAAGCAGCGGATCTACTACAGGAGCAACTGGAAATACAGGAAATTCTTCTGTAAGCAGCAGCGGAGGAAGCACAGCTTCATCAGGAAGCTCTTCAGAGAGTTCATCAGAGAGCACAGATACAAGTTCTGGCAGCAGTGTTTCCTATGACAGTGCCACAGGAGCAGCAGTTGTTGCTTATGCAAGCCAGTTTATTGGAAATCCATATGTATATGGAGGAAACAGCCTGACAAACGGTATTGACTGTTCTGGATTTACACAGCAGGTATTTGCACACTTTGGTTACAGCCTGCCTCGTACCAGTGATGCACAGGCATACTCTGGTGTAGGCGTAAGCTGGGAGGATCATCAGGCCGGTGATATCATCGTATATTCCGGACATGTGGCAATCCTGACAGGAGACGGCGGAATCGTACATGCTTCCAATAGTGCTCCATATCCACAGGGCGGAATCAAATATACATCTAACGCTCTGTACAGATCTTACATAGCTATCAGAAGAATTGTTCAGTAGAAGATATATGAATATATAAAGAATCCTGGATTACCAGGATTCTTTTTTATTCTATAGGAAAGTCCTCCGGGCGGGATGCGAAATGTCCAGCACCTCAGGCTTGGGAATTCTTGAAATCCTCTGAAATTGGTACTATAATTATTTATATTGATAATTTTATAACAGAGAGAAAGATATATGAAGAAACAAGTTTTTTACAGAACCTTTTTCTATATACTGGGTTTGCTGATCCTGGCTATGGGACTGACTTTGAATACAAAAGCGGGACTGGGAGTTTCTCCTATTATTTCCGTATCTTACAGCATTTCTACAATTTTCCATATTAATTTTGGCAACATAACTATGATACTTTACTGCATTTTTGTTGTAGCAGAGATTATTCTCCACAGTGTCAAAGGAAGAAGACAGATGAAGCGAGGAGAGAAAGCTCTGGCCAATGCAGAAAGAATAGACAGAAAATAGATCTTATTTATGGACATTCTGCAGATTCCTCTCAGCCTTATTTTTACGAGATTTTTGAATATATTCGGCTCCATATTGCCGGAATTTTCCTCGAACGCCGAAAATAGCGGACAAATCATCATACGGTTTCTGGTGCTGCTCCTGGCCATTATCCTTACAGGTATTGGAGCTGCCATGTCACTGGATATGAGGCTGGTTCCAAATCCCGGAGACGGTATTGTTCAGGCTATTGCAGATATAATACATAAGAATGTAGGATATACTAAAAATTGTTTTGACCTGTTTAATATTACAATTACGATTGTTCTGGGACTTAGCCTCCGGGGACAACTGATAGGCGTGGGAATTGGTACGGTCCTGGCGGTTATCGGAGTAGGCAGGATCATTGCTCTGTTCAATCATTTGGCTCAGGAAAAGATGGAAAGACTTTCAGGAATAGAGTATTGAGAGGGCCTTTAAGAAGCTTTGAGGCTATAATGGAGACTTGTACTTGAGCATGAAAGAAAAATGTGATATGTTGATGTCAGAGAGAGTATTTGTATCAGGAGGTCCTATGAACTTAGAAGAAACTTTATACAGAATCCATCATGAAAAACTGTACTATTGTGACAATGAAGAGCTGATGAAAGAACAGGGAAAGTATCTGGATATGGTATTTGAATACAACCATCTTCCACCCAGCAAAGGAGAAGAAAAGAAAGCTCTTCTGAAAAAAATGTTCGGCAAAATTGGAGAAAGCAGCTATATTGAAACGCCTTTCTACGCCAACTGGGGAGGAAAGAATGTATATATGGGCGACCATGTATACGCCAATTTTAATCTGGTGCTGGTAGATGATGCAGTTATTGAAATCGGCGATCATGTGATGATTGGACCTAATGTGGTTCTCTGTACAGGCACCCATCCCGTATCCCCCAGACTTCGGGCAAAAGAGGCACAGTACAATAAGAGGGTTAAAGTGGGAAGCGGCGTCTGGATCGGGGCAAACACCATGGTCATGCCGGGAGTGACTATAGGAGAGAACAGCATTATCGGAGCCGGAAGCGTGGTGACAAAAGACATTCCCGCCAATGTGATTGCTTTTGGAAATCCCTGTAAAGTCTACCGGGAGATTACGGAAGAAGATGAAAAATATTATGATAAGGATAAGCTGATTGATATAGAGTAAGCAGAAAGGAGAAATGAGGTATGGGTATCTTTACAGTATTGTAATAGCAAGGTGTATCCTTTGTTATTACGCCTTGCTGATCATTTAAGAAGATGAAATGATTAGGAGGGTTATGAATGCCATATTTTTATTATCAGTCAAAAAAGATTTTTTATAAGGAAACTGGAGGGGGAACCCCCCTTATCATGCTCCATGGAGATACTGCTTCCTCTCTTATGTTTGAGTTTATATTACCGCTGTATCAGGAAAACTATCGAGTTATCCTGCTGGATTTTTTGGGAAACGGGCAATCAGACAGAGTCGACAGGTTTCCGGAAAATCTCTGGACTGCTGAGGCCGAACAGGTAATCGCACTTATTGAATATTTAATGATTGAGAAAGTAAATCTTTTGGGGACAAGCGGCGGAGCATGGGTTGCTGTGAATACGGCATTGAAGCGCCCCGACCTTATAGATAAGGTCATTGCCGATAGCTTTGACGGAAGAACTTTAAATGAAGATTTTAAAGGGAATTTATTAAAAGAACGTGAAACTGCGAAACAAGATATCCATGCAAGGCAGTTCTATGAATGGTGTCAGGGCGAAGACTGGGAAAGGGTTGTAGACCTTAATACGCAGGCACTGATAGAATGTGCAGTAAACAGAAGCCCTTTATTCTGTAAGCCTTTAGAAACTTTACATAGGCCTGTTCTCTTTATGGGAAGTTTAGAGGATGATATGTGCCGTAAGAATCTACCGGAAGAATACGCAGAAATGAGCCGACAGGTACAGCAGGGACAGGTACATATTTTTAAGACTGGAGGACACCCGTCAGTTATAACCAATGCAGAACTTTCAGCCAAAGTAATTACGGAATTCATTGGCATTTAAAGGAATTTCAGCAACTTCCTGGAAAAAAGGAGAGCCGGTTTAAACGGAGTACAGCCGTTTAGACCGGCTTTTGGCATATAAAAAGGAGGGCGAAATTTGGTTGAAATTTTCAAAAAATTCTAGCACTCAAGGCTTGACACTGCTGACAACAGGTGTTATATTAACACTAGAACAAGAAAACCAGGCCTGCACAGCAGGCTATTTCATAAGACAATGGAGGGGATTTGTATGAATATCAGTAAATTCACACAGAAATCGCTTCAGGCTGTTCAGGATTTAGAGAAGACAGCATATGAATTCGGCAACCAGGAGGTTGAACAGGAACACCTGCTCTATAACCTTCTCCATCAGGAGGACAGTCTGATATTGAAATTGATCGAGAAAATGGAAATCCAGAAAGAGCATTTTCTCGACAGGATAGAGCAGGCATTAAATGCCAGAACAAAGGTTTCCGGAGGCCAGCCTTATATCGGACAGTATCTGAACAAGGTTCTGGTAACTGCAGAGGATGAGGCAAAAGCTATGGGAGACGAATATGTTTCCGTTGAGCATTTGTTCCTTGCTCTGCTGGATCACCCAAGTCCTTCTATGAAGAAGATCTGGCAGGAATATGGAATTACCAAAGAAAGATTCCTTCAGGCCCTGAGCACAGTAAGAGGAAATCAGAGGGTGACTACGGATAATCCGGAGGTAACCTATGATACTTTGAATAAATACGGGGAGGATCTGGTGGAAAAGGCCAGAGAGCAGAAGCTGGATCCTGTGATCGGCCGTGACAGCGAGATCCGGAATGTGATCCGTATCCTGTCCAGGAAGACCAAGAATAACCCGGTGCTCATCGGTGAACCTGGAGTAGGTAAGACAGCAGCCGTTGAGGGACTGGCCCAGAGGATCGTTCAGGGAGATGTGCCTGACGGCCTGAAAGATAAGAAGATTTTTGCACTGGATATGGGCGCCCTGGTAGCAGGGGCCAAATACAGAGGCGAGTTTGAGGAAAGGCTGAAAGCCGTTCTGGAAGAAGTAAAGAAAAGTGAAGGACAGATCATCCTGTTTATTGATGAGCTCCATCTGATCGTAGGGGCAGGTAAGACTGACGGTGCCATGGATGCTGGAAATATGCTGAAACCTATGCTGGCAAGAGGAGAACTTCACTGCATCGGTGCCACCACTTTGGATGAGTATCGGAAATATATTGAAAAAGACGCTGCCCTGGAACGTAGGTTCCAGCCGGTTATGGTGGATGAGCCTACAGTGGAAGACACTATTTCCATTCTCCGTGGACTGAAGGAACGTTA
>ERZ1643251.2470-NODE-2470-length-18794-cov-21.154597_pt1 | contig 18794 bp, 23 predicted proteins | sample MGYA00579261_ERZ1643251 | MGnify/ENA primary metagenome ERZ1643251 (study PRJEB29033, sample SAMEA4952267) | chicken gut metagenome | biome: Broiler Chicken; feature: Gastrointestinal Tract; material: Caecum | place: Ireland | collected 2018 | study: Broiler...
TAATCGAATTGAAATATCTAATCAAGATTTTTTAGGTGTAGTATTAGATTATAATAAAGATACTAAAGTTGCTACTATAGAACAAAGAAATTATTTTAAGAAAGGTGATGTTGTTGAATTTTTTGGCCCAAATGAAGTAAATACTTATCAATTAGGTGAAATATTAGATGAAAATTTTAATTTAATTGAAATAGTAAGGCATCCAAAACAAATTGTTTACATAAAGACTGATTTTGAATTAAATAAAAATGATTTAATGCGAATTAAGGTTGACAAATGAAAAATTTTATAGTATTATTTTGTAGACTTAAAAAGAGGTGAATAAAATGACAAATGAAGTTTATGTTACTGCACAAGGTCTAGATGATATGAAAAAAGAATTAGACTATCTAATTAATGAAAAAAGACCAGAAGTTATCAATGCTTTAAAAGAAGCTAGAGCTTTAGGTGATTTATCAGAAAATGCAGAGTATGATGCTGCAAGAAATGATCAAGCAGTTACTGAAAATAGAATTAAAGAATTAGAAGTATTAATTGAAAATGCTAAAATAATTGATGATGTTAAAACAGATAATGTAGCTATTGGTTCTAATGTAAAAATAGAATATGTTGAAGATGGAGATGTTGAGACTTATTCAATTGTTGGTAGTACAGAAGCAGATCCATTTAATAATAAGATTTCTAATGAATCTCCTATAGCTAAAGCTATATTAGGAGCTAAAGTAAATGACATAGTTTCAGTAGAAAGTCCAAATGGATCTTATAATGTTAAAATTGTTGAAATATTTTAAAAATACATCTATAAGATGTTTTTTTTAACAAATTTACTTGAAAATAGTAATTAAATATTATATACTATTTAATGTAATTTGAAGGAGGATTATAATGAAAGAAGTAATTATTAAAATTGATGGTGAAGAATGGCAAAAAGCAATGGATAAAGCATTTAAAAAACTAAATAAAGATGCTAAAATTGATGGCTTTAGACCAGGTAAAGCACCAAAAGAAATGTATATTAAAAAATATGGTATGACTAGCATTTATATGGAAGCAGCAGAAGAAAGTTTAAATAAAGCTTATGAATTAATGTTAGAAAAAAATGGTGATGATGTTATAGTTGCTCAACCAGAAGTAAATGTTTCAGCTGTTACTGATGAATATGTAGAATTTAAATTTAATTTAACATTAAAGCCAGAAGTAAAATTAGGTAAATACACTAATTTAGGTGTTAAAAAAGAAGAAGTAAAAGTTACTAAAGAAGAAGTAAATGAAGCTTTAAAACAAATGCAAGAAAGATATATTGAAAACATCGATAAAGAAGGTAAAGTAGAAAATGGCGATATTGCTGTTATCGATTTTGAAGGATTTAAAGATGGTGTAGCATTTGATGGTGGAAAAGGTGAAGATTATTCATTAAAAATTGGAAGTAACACATTTATTCCAGGATTTGAAGATCAAGTAATCGGTATGGAAAAAGGTGAAGAAAAAGATATTAATGTAACTTTCCCAGACGATTATCATGCTGAAGAATTAAAAGGACAACCAGTTGTATTTAAAGTAAAAGTTAAAGAAATTAAAGAACAAAAATTACCAGAATTAGATAAAGATTTCTTTGAAGATTTAGGAATGGAAGGAATTGATTCTAAAGAAGCTTTAGAAAAACAATTAGAAGAAAATATTAAAGCAAGAAAAGAAGCAGAAGCAGATAATAAATATATTGATGAATTACTAGAAAAAGCTGCTAAAAATACAAAAATTGATATTCCTGAAGTAATGATTAATGAAGAACTTGATCGTATTATTAAACAATATGAAGAAAATTTAAAAATGCAAGGAATTACTTTAGAAATGTTCTATCAATTTACAAATAGTGATGAACAAGCTTTAAGAGATCAAATGAAAGAAGAAGCTACTAATCGTGTTACATACCGTTTAATGTTAGAAGAAATTGCTAATAAAGAAAATATTGAAGTAACAGATGAACAAGCTGAAACTGAAGCAACTACTTTAGCTACTAAATATCAAATGGATAAAGATGAATTCTTAAAATTATTTGGTGGTTTAGAAATGGTTAAATACGATTTAAAGATGCGTCAAGCTATAGAAGTTCTAAAAAAATAGAACTTTTTCTTTTATAGGTGTAAATATGCGAGTAATAAGTGGTAAATATAAAGGAAGAATATTAGAAGGATTTAATATAAATGGTACTAGACCTACTATGGATAGAGTTAAAGAATCAATGTTTGCAGTGATTCAAAATAATTTAAAAGATAAGGTAATATTGGACTTATTTGCTGGTAGTGGTAGTTTAGGTATTGAAGCTTTAAGTAATGGGGCAAAAATATGTTATTTCGTTGATAACAATAAAATAGCTATCAATGCAATTAAAAAAAATACGATTGGAATAGATAATAAAGTAATTATAAAAAAAGATTGTTTTGAAGCTTTAAAAGATTTTGATATAAAATTTGATGTTATTTTATTAGATCCTCCATATCATGATAATTTAATGGACAAAGTATTAGAAAAAATTGAAGAATATGATTTATTAAATGAAGATGGCATTATAGTGTGTGAAATAGAAGAAGAATTTAAAACTACATATAAAATAAAAAAAGAAAAAAAATATGGTAATAAAAAGGTATATGTATTAACAAATAATTAAATATGATGAAAAAATTGCAAAAAATTGCAATTTTTTTTCAATTTAAGCAGGATTTTAAATACTCTTTACCTAATATAACTAGTAGGGAGGTGAAAAAGTGTTTAAAAGGATTAAGCAAGAAGGATTAAAAGATTGTGGTCCTAGTTGTTTACTTAATATAATAAAACATTATAAAGGTAATATTGATATAAATGATTTAAAAGAATTGTGTAAAACCGACAAAAGTGGAACTACAGCCTATCATTTAATTGAAGCAAGTAAAAAACTGGGATTTGAAAGTTATGGAATAAAATGTAGTTTATCTGAGTTTAAAGAAGATAATATTATTCTTCCGTGTATTGCTCATGTGATTATAAATAACTCCTACAGCCACTATATTGTAATTGAAAAAATAAATTTCAAAAAGAAAAAAATATTAATATATGATCCAATTGGAAAAACTTCGTATTTTAGCTATGAAGAATTTGAAAAAATATATAACAATATTTTAATTATATTATACCCTATAAAAAAAATTATAAATACCCCTAACAATTCATTTATACAATTTATTTTAAATATAACAAAATCCTCAACAAACCAATTGGTTCATGTAATTATAATATCCATCTTTATTACATTATTTTCTATTATTACATCATTTTATATGCAATATATGATTGATAATATTTATTCAAAAAACAAAGTAATTTTAATATTTGTTATATTTCTAATTATTTACTTTTTGAAAATTATATCTGATTTTTTAAGAAATAAATTGTTAATATTAATTAATCAAAAAGTTGATTTTAATCTTACTTGTGAAACTTTTAAACACATTATTAATCTTCCTTATCGTTACTATAAAAATAATACTACTGGAGAAATAATATCGAAGATAAATGATTTAGAAGCTGTAAGACAAGTCATAAGCAAAGTAGCTTTAAGCATATTTATTGATTTACCACTTACGATTTTATCTTTAATAATTATGTATGTTTTAAGTGAAAAATTGTTTTTTATAAGTGTTATTATTATGCTATTATATTTACTAATTATTATATTGTTTAAAAATAAATTTAATAGTTTAATAGATGAGGCTACATTAAATAAAGCAAATGTCACGTCTTACATGGTTGAAGCTATCAATGGTTATGAAACTATCAAAGGATGTAATATGGAAAATAAAATTATCAATAATTTCTTAGATAAATATGCCATTTATTCTAATAAGATGAGCCAATTGGATAATTACTATAATTATCAATATTTATTAAAAGAGTTAATAAATAATATTGGTTTTATAGTAATTGTATTAGCAGGAATTATGTTAGTAATTGATAATAAATTAACCATAGGAACGTTACTATCTTTTAATGCATTATTAATTTATTTTTTACAACCAATTAGAAATATAATTGATTTAGATAGTTTATTAAAACAAGCAAAGATTTCAGTAAAGAAGATATTATATTTATATTATAAAACATCTAATAATAATTATATAAACATAAATGATTTTTCAATTGAATTTAAAAATTTAACTTTTTCATTTGATGACAACTACAATGTTTTAAATAATATAAATTTAAAGATAGAAAAAGGTAGTAAAGTAATGGTGATTGGTAGTAGTGGCAGTGGAAAAAGTACTTTATTTAAAATATTAAAACAACATCATGAAATAAAAAGAGATATGGTATATGTGGATGGTATTGATATTAATGATTATAAACTTAATAATATAGTTTATGTTTCTCAAAATGAGATATTATTTACAGATACGATTGAAAATAATATAGGTAACGATATTTATAATATAGCCAAAATATGTATGATAGATGAAATAACAAAAAAACTTGATTTAGGTTATAAAACATTAGTTGAAGAAAATGGCTTTAATTTATCGGGAGGAGAAAAGCAAAGAATTATTTTAGGTAGAGCTTTAGCTAATAATTTTGATATATTAATTATTGATGAAGGCTTAAGTCAAGTTGATACTAACATGGAAAGAAAAATACTTAAAAATATTATTGAAAAATATGAGAATAAAACAATAATTTTTATTTCTCATAGATTAGATAATATGGATTTGTTTAACCAAGTTATAAAACTAGAGAAAGGAAATTTAGTTGATGATTTATCCAAAAATATTTAATAACTTCTCTTATATAATAAATAAAAAAACATCAATTGCAATCATTGTTTGGATATTATTTTTAATTGTTGGTTTAACTTTGTTTTTGCTTATTTCCTTTACATATAAGTATCACATTTATGATTCATACTTAGGTTATATTAAAAAAATAGATAATTCATTTTATACTATTATTTATGTTCCACAAAATGAAATAAGTGATTTATCTGAAAGTGATTTATTAGTAGATAAAAAAGAGTATAGTTTTAAAATTATTAATATAAGTGAAGAATATTATACTATTAATAATAATTTGTGTTATCAAGTAATATTAGATTTTAATTTAAGTGAAAAATATCTAATAGAAAACAATATTATTGAAATTAATTTTAGAAAAGAGAAAACAACTATTTTTAAAGAAATAAAGAAAGGAATTAAATTATGGATAAGTTAGAAGAAAAAGAACTAAAAAAAATATCCGGTGGTGGATTAGGCACAGGTTTATTAATAGGAGCTGGAGTTATATTCTTAATCGGTGTTATTGATGGTTATTTAAGACCACTTAAATGTAATTAGGAGGTGAATTTATGTTAGAAAAAGAAGAATTATTACAAGTAGTTGGTGGAATCGATATTACAGGTAGCTTATTAAGTTCAATTTATAGAGGTATTGAAACTATAATGGATGTTGGAAGAAGCTTAGGAAGTGCTATAAGAAGAGCGTTAGAAGGTTCAAAATGCCCAGTTTAATAAAGAAAAATTATAAACAAATTTTAATATCTGTTGCAATAATTTGTTTATTACCACTTTTTCCTTTATGTTGTGAGATTATATTTAAAGCTGGCAATTTAGTGGGCTCTTCTATTAGGTGCTTAACTTCTTGTTCAATTTAATGTTTCTTTGATTATAGAATAATCATTTGGCCAAAAAACTATGTAATTATTTGATTATATAGTTTTTTTGTGGAAATAAGTATTTACTTAAATTATAGAAAATGTTAAAATATATGGCATATTTTATTTAAAATTGTAAAACGGGTGGTAAAAATGGATTTAACTTTAAAAAAAATTCGTACAATGAATTCTGAACAAATATTGGAATCTTTATTATTTATTATTGATGCTATTTATAATAAATTTTCTTTTGCAAATTTATCAAAACAGGATTATTACAATATGGTTATAAAAGAAATTGAAAATACTAAAAGTAGCTTTAACTCAGATAAAAACTATGTTGATTATTTGAAAAAAATAATAGAATCAAAAATGATAGAAATGATTAAGACAAAATTATTGGATCATAATGAAAGTATTAGAATATTAAACAATTATATACAAATAACAGTTAAAAAAACTGATGATTATAATGTAATTATGAAACAAATAAGAGCTTTTAATTCATTTCTTGAAAAATATAATTATGTTCCAACTCCTGAAGTTTTAATTGAATTAATAAATAAAAACGAAAATTTGAATGATTTGATAAAAATAATTTTCTTAAAAAATAAAGATATGATTGTTTCGGGGGATATAGAAAAACTTACCGATAATAATACACTAATTTTATTATTAGAAGTATATTGTTTAATTAACAATATAGAAATAAAACAATCAGAAGAAAACAATATTTACTATGATGATGATTTAAAACTGACTGATAGTGTAAAAATATATTTAAGAGAAATTGGTGAATATCCGCTATTAAGTATAGAACAACAAAGAGATTTAGCACTTAAAATTCTTGAGGGAGATAATAAAGCAAGAGAACTTTTTATAAATAGTAATCTAAGATTAGTAGTCAATGTAGCAAGAAGATATATAGGTAATGGGTTGACATTTTTAGATCTTATTCAAGAAGGAAATTTAGGTTTAATTACGGCTGTTGATAAATATGATGTAAAAAAGGGATTTAATTTTTCAACATATGCTATTTGGTGGATTAGGCAAGCAATTACTAAAGCTATAGAGTATAAAGGAAGAACTATAAGAATTGCAGCTCATGTTTATGAAAAAGTACAATTATACAAAAAAGTATTTAGAAATTTGGAATTAAAATTGAATAGAGAACCAACGATTAATGAAATAGCTGATGAAATGGAACTTTCAGTTTCAGAAGTTAGTGATTTACAACAATTACAAATTGATGTGGTTAGTATTAATGCAATAATTGAAGACGAAAAAAGAACAGAATTAGAAGATTTTATTGTTTCAACAGACGAATCGCCAGAAGATATTGCAACTAAAGAAAATATGAAACAAGATATCAACAATCTGTTAATTTCTTGTAATCTAAAACCACGGGAACGTGATATATTAATACTTAGATATGGTTTAGATGGTAAAGAACCAATGACACTTGTAGAAATAGGTAAAATATATAATTTAACTAGAGAAAGAGTTAGGCAGATTGAGTCTAATGCATTAAAGAAAATAAGAAAATCTAATTTTGTAAAAAGATTAGTTGATTATACCGAAAGTCCAACTAAATCATTATTAAATATAGAAATGTATAGACAAATATATAAGGAAGATGGTAACTCTAATAGAGCATTCTTAAGGCGTTTCGGAGATAAAATAGAAGATTATGAAGTGGTAGGCAAATTACCATCTATTTATCAACTTTTTGGCGGTTATTCTAAAGAACAAATAGATTTAATGCTAACAAAATTGACAGAAGAAGAAAGAAAATTAATAACCTTAAGATATGGTGATGATTTAGAAAAACCAAAAGCAACAAAATTAAGTAAAGAAGAATCTAGAAAATATTATGGAGTATTAGTACCAAAAATGAAAAGATTATTATCTAATCCAGATAAAGTAAGAAAAACAAGACGTGAAAACTTAAAACATGAAAAAAATAAAATAGAAGACTCTAATATATCTGTTTCTGAAAAAAATAGTACTGATATATCAGTTGAACAGTCAAAACGAGATATACCAGCAAGTTTTGATAAAAAAATTGATATAGATAATATACAAGATCATGATAGCCTTTTAGCATATATGAAAAAAAGTTTACTTGATGATATGATGAAAAACTTAACCACAAAAGAATTAATTATAATCCAATTATTTTTAGGTTATATAGATGGCAAATATTTTACGATAGATTATATTTCTGAATTTTTGAAAATTGATAGAATTGAAGTTTTAAATACAATAAAAAAAGCATTGTTTCTTAATGAAAAAAAATTTCTTGAGCTTATGAAATTTGAAACAATTGAATTTTCAAATGTAATGAGAAACGATCCATCATTTAGTGAACAAAAAATTTTAAAAAAGTAATGATTCATTTCATTCTTTTTTTTATTAATTATTTTTTATGTTATAATATTAGTTAGGTGATTGTATGAAAAAGTTTGTTTTTTTAATTTTTGCTATTATATTTATATTCATGTGTGTAGTTTATTATTATTCTATAAAAAGTGATGAAGTAGTAGTGATAGAAGATAGTTTGGTTATGAATCAAGAAAAAATTGAAGAAAATTTTAAAAGTGAAGGATATACTATAGAAAATCCAAATATTATTTTGAATCCCTATGAAATTTCTCCTTTGACAGCTTTGGTTATTTTTGAAACAGAAGAAGTTGTAGAACCTACAGTTATTATTAATGGTAAAGATGAAAATACAACTTTTACTAATACTTTTGATTCTAGTAAAATTCATTATTTGCCAATATATGGGTTATATCCAGACTATAATAATGAAATAATTATTAAATATGGTGATATTTCAAAAACTATATATATAAAAACAGATAAGTTACCTGATGATTTTATTTTGCCTACTAAAGTAGAATCTGATAAAACAAGATTAGATAATGAATTGTATTTTTTCTCACCATCTAGTAAAGGTTATATGTGTGCTTATGATGTAAATGGGGATGTGAGATGGTATTTAACAGAAAGTTTTACTTGGAATATTAATAGATTAAAAAACGGTAATTTATTAATAAGTACAGAAAGATTAGTTAATCCACCATATTACACAACTGGTTTATATGAAATAAATTTATTAGGAAAAATATATACAGAATATAAATTAGATGGAGGATATCATCACGACTATTTTGAGATGGAAAATGGTAATATTTTAGTTGCATCTGATGATTTTAAAAGTGGGACAGTAGAAGATTATATTGTGGAATTAGATAGAAAAACTGGTAATGTAGTAAAAACATTCAATTTGAAGGATGTATTAAATACTACTGATGGAAAGTCTGAAAATTGGATAGAGTATGATTGGTTTCATAATAATTCGATTTGGTACGATAAAAGCACAAATTCTATAACATTATCTGGTAGACATCAAGATGCTGTTATAAATATTGATTACAACACAGGAAAATTAAATTGGATAATAGGAGATCCAACTAATTGGAGTAGTGAGTACCAAAAGTATTTCTTTACTCCAATTGGTGATTTCGAATGGCAATGGAGTCAACATGCTGCCATGATAACACCAGAAGGTTATGTATTTATATTTGATAATGGTAATAATAAGTCAAAAATAAAAGACGAATATGTTTCTGCTACTAATAGTTATTCAAGAGGTGTCATGTATAAAATAGATACTTCAAATATGACTATAAAGCAAGTGTGGGAATATGGAAAAGAAAGAGGAAGTTCTTATTATTCTCCTTATATATCAGATGTTGATTATATTTCTAACAATCATTATATAGTTCATTCTGGTGGTATATCATATAAAGATGGCGTTATACAAAATCAACCTGCTGGTTTAGCTGGTTCTGATACATTAAAAAGCATAACTACTGAACTATTAAACGATGAAGTTATATTTGAAATAGAATTGCCAACTAATAATTATCGTGTTGAGAAAATGTCTTTATATGCAAAAGAAGAAACAAAAGAAACTGAAATATTAGGTTCTTTAGGCCAAACTGCTGTGGATAAAAATTTATCTTTAATACTAAATCCTAAAAAAGTAGATGACGAATATAATTCCTATAATATAACTTTTACTAAAGAATATGATAGGTTGGTAGTTAATGGAACATTTGAAAAAGGAACAGATGTAGAAATTATTTTATATCAAAATTTAACTGCTTATAAATATGAGTGGAGAATAAGTAAAACACCATATACTGCTATGTGTGTTGATATATTTAATAATGATTCTTTGAATTCATTTAAATATATTAATAGTGAAGGATTAAAAGGAAAATATAATATTTTTATAAAAATAAATGGCAAATTATATAAAACAAATAAATATGTAGAATTTTAGGTGATTTATGAAAAAAATACTAATAATTTTATTATTAATTATAACTGTAGGTTGTAGTAACAAAGAAGTTATAATTAATGATGAAGAAAATAAAGTAGATAATGGTATGCAAATAAATGAAAATCAAAATAATTCACAAATAAGTGATGAACCGATTAATATTTATTTATTTTGGGGTAGTACTTGTCATGCATGCGCTAATTTAAAAGAATTTTTTAATGAATTAGATGATAGTTATAATAAATATTTTAATTTAAAAAAATATGAAGTACGGTACAATGAAGAAAATAAAAAATTAATGTATGAAGTTGGAGAATTCTTGAATCAAACATATTATGCTGTACCTTTTCTAGTAGTTGGTGATGAAGTAATAGTCGGTTTCAATGAATCTAAAAAAGAATATATTTTAGATAAAATAATTGAAGAATATAATAATGATAGATATGATGTAATGGAAGAATTAAATAATTGAATTTATATTTAACAAATAGAATTTAAATAAAGATATAATTTAATAAAATAAAAAACTCAAATTTAAAATTTGAGTTTTATTCATATATAAATTTAAATTTAACATCAACTTTTATTGATTTATCTGCATTAATTTCTTCATATGATTTTCCTAATTTATTTTCTAATTCTTCTAAAGTAACATAATTATCTAATATAGGAAGAGAATATACATCAAATTTTATTAGATATCTTGAATATGTATCAGTTTGTTCTTCACGGTAGTTTTTATTAGTATCATCAATCTTACTTTCATCAGTAAAAGAAGACCAAGAAGTATATCTTAATGTTGAATCATCTTTATAGTTATAACCATTAGGTTTTTTTGATTGATATGAGCTATATACTCTTTTAGTATCTCCATTGTACCAACGCCATACATCATCATAATATGAATACATTTTAGCAGAAGATTCTTTTTCTTTTTCATATTCTTCACCAGGGGATTCAACACTATATTCACCATTATTCCAATATTTTTTCTCTTTACCATCCATATAATACCATCTATATCCAGTTTTTGAACTTATATGACGATAATCAAATTCTTCTGGATAATTTAAACTCCATTTTGTAGGTTCAGTAGTTGTTTTTGTTTGAGTATCTTTATTTGTATAACTAATTGGTTGAGTAGAACTATAATCACTATATTTTATATCGTTTTTATACCATTTCCATTGTTTGTCTCTATAGCTATAATAAGTTTTTGTTTCTCTAACATATTCAGTAATAACAGCATTATTAGCAATATCTGGCAAATCATCTTCATCTAATGGTAACAAAACACCATTAGTTTCAGTTGTACTTATTTTTTCACTTGGATACCATTTAGTCCATTCTGAATTATATGAATCAACTTTGAAATAATTAAATGTAGTTACAACTTTTGCATTTTTTTCTTCATCATAATTATCAGATTCTTTTTTAAATTCTTTTGTTGAACAGTAAGAAGCATTATCTAAATTTAGTGTTTTAATATATGTATCATTATATTTTGTATATGTAACAGTACCTGTTACTTGTTTATCTTTAAAAGTTATTGAATCGTTTAAACTTGATAATTCAATTGTTTTGTTTACTCCATTTAGTGATGGCAATAAATTGTTTTCACTAAAATAACTATCAGTTTTACTTAAAATTTCCGTTCTTAATTCATTGCACGCTCTTTTATGAGCACCATTAACAAAACTAGATATAATAAAATATAGTACTAAAATGATAAATAAAATAATTAAGATCAATTTAATATTAACTTTGGTTAAAAATTCTTTTAATTTGTCCATAATTACACCTCTTAATTATTATACCATAATTTAATCTATTTTTTTATCAAAAAGCATAAAATGTTATAGGTGGTTATTATGTCTAAAAAAGAAGAGTTTAAACAATTTGTTAAAAAAAATCCTAAATTAGTTAAGTATGTTAAAAGTGGTGAAAGTAATTGGCAGAAATTTTATGAAATATATGATTTATATGGTGAAGATAAAAATGCATGGAAAGAATATTTGGGAGTAGCTACAACAGTTGGGACATTAGATATGCTAAGTTGGCTTAAAAATATTAATTTAGATAGTGTTCAATCTGGTGTTGCTAATATTCAAAAAATGTTAGGAATGGTACAAGAACTTACAAATAAAGAAGAAAAGCCAAATCAAGAATATAAACCTAGACCAGTTTATAAACATTTTGAGGATTAATGACTATTGATATTCAATATAAAATAAAAAACAATAAAAATTATGTTAGATTTTTAAGAGAAAATTCTAATTGGTATAAATATTTAAACAGGGATCCTGTTAATTTTAAATTTTTTGAAGAAGAAGTTAAAACTATATATCAATTAAGACCAGCTGATAAAATCAATAAAGTTATGAATACTATAGAAATGTTGCAGACTATTTTTTCTAAATAAAGATTATATTTTCCTTGTTTTTCTCTTCGTTTGATATTATAAAAATTTTGCTAACTTAAATAGGTGATTACATGAAATTAAAAAATTACATTTTAGAAAGTGATTTTAAAATAATTTATTTATATAATAAACTTAATATAGTAAATTATACCGATATATCTCATTTTGATAATAATAAAATAATGATTAATTATAATAATGGTGGTTTAGTAATTAATGGTAAAAATTTAGTTATTTCTAAATTATTAAGCGATGAGTTATTAATTGAAGGCAGTATTGATAAACTAGAGTTTAGGTGATTTTATGACAAGTAAAGTTAAATTAAATGTAAAAGGAAAAAATACTGAAAGATTTATCAAAAGACTTAAATCAAATGATATTGACATATTAAAAATCGAGTATATTAAATATAATGAAATTAATATAATAATTTATAAAAAAGACTATGAAAAAATATTGAACATAAAAACAATTTATGACGTAAATATCGTTGATATTTATGGTATAATAAAAGTTAGAGAAGTTATTAATATTTATAAATATTTAATTTTTTTCATTTTGCTAGGTATATCTATATTAATTTTTTTAAGTAATGTTATATTTAATGTTGAAGTAATTCATAATGATAAAGATTTGAGAAATTTGATTATAAATGAATTAGAAAATTATGATATAAAAAAATATAAATTTAAAAAAAATTATAATGAAATACAAAATATAAAAAATGAAATATTAAATAAATATCAAGATAAAATAGAGTGGTTGGAGATAGAAGAAAAAGGTACTAGTTATATTGTTAGAGTAGAACCAAGAATTATTCCAAACAATGAAGAATCTTATGAAAAACAAAATATTATTGCTTCAAAAAGTGCGGTTTTAAAAAAAATAATTTTAGAAAGTGGCGAAGTTTTAAAAAATATAAATACTTATGTTTTTGAAGGCGATGTGATAATTTCTGGTAATATTTATTTAAATGATGAAATAAAAGATACAATTAAAGCTGAAGGCACTATATATGGCGAGGTTTGGTACAATGTAAAAGTTGAGTATCCATATATATATAGTGAAATCAAAGAAACAAATAATTATCAAGATGTTTATTCTTTAAAATTTTTAAATAAAGAATTTGAATTTAATTTAAACAAGTTTAATGAAAAAAAAGTAGAAGAACAAATCATATTAAAACATACTATTTTGCCTATTTGTTTGGTTAGGCAACATCAACAAGAAATTGAAACTGAATCATTTGTTTTAACTAGTGAAGAAGCATATAATTTAGCTATAAAAAAAGGTATTAGTAAGATAAATGAAACTTTAGATAATGATGAAAAAATAATTGATTATAAAGTATTAAATTATAATGTAGAAGAAGATAAAGTTATATTAGATATATTTTTTACTGTTTATGAGAATATTACTGGTTATAGTAAGATAGAAGGTGAATAATGTTTTATAATAGTATAAAAGAAATTATGTTAGATATATGGCCTAGTTTGTTAATTTGCTGTGTGATTAGTATTTCTTTAAGAATAACTTTTTTGGTTAAAAATAAAGTTAAATTTGTTTTTTATAAAGAAATATTAATGTTAGGTTTTATTATGTATGTAATAGCATTATTTGAAGTAGTAACTTTTCAAGATGTTAGTTGGTCTAGTTCTAATTTTATATTGTTTAAAGAAATGCTAAGGTATGAATTTGGAACAAAACTATTTTTTAAAAATGTTATTGGTAATATGATTATGTTTATTCCTTTTGGATTCTTTACTTCATATTTTTTAAAATTTAAGAAATTTTATGCAATATTTTTCTTAACTTTTTTAACATCTATTACAATTGAGACAACTCAATTATTAATTGGGCGAGTATTTGATATTGATGATATTTTTCTAAATATAATTGGAGGTTTAATTGGGTACTTTATATTTAAAATTATTTACAAAATTAAATTCTTGAAAAACGATGTTATTTATAATATAATTATTAGTGTTGTTTTAATATTAATTATATTATATTTGTTAGGGGTGTTTTATGTTTGAAATTATTAATGAAACAAATGAAGAGATTAAAGAAATAGATACAATTAATGAATTATTAAATTTTGTAATAAAAAAAGAAAATTTAGAGAATTGTTTATTCAATATTATTATTGTTGATAATGATTATATTCATAAACTAAATAAAGAATATCGTGGGATTGATAGGCCAACAGATGTTATTAGTTTTGCTTTAGAAGATGAAATTGATAATGTAAAATTAGATTTTAGAGTTTTAGGTGATATTTATATTTCATTAGATAAAACCTATGAACAAGCTAAATTATATAATCATTCATTTTTAAGGGAATTATCTTTTTTAACTATTCATGGTTTATTACATTTATTAGGTTATGATCATATACAAAAAGAAGATGAGGAAGTAATGTTTAAAAAACAAGATGAATTATTAAATGAATTTGGAATTGTGAGGTAAAATATGAAAAGTGGGTTTGTAAGCTTAATAGGACGACCAAATATTGGTAAATCTACATTATTAAATAGTATCATTGGTAAAAAGGTAGCAATCACATCAGATAAACCACAAACAACAAGAAATATTATTGAAGGAATATATAATGATTCTGATACACAAATAGTATTTGTTGATACACCAGGAATTCATAAACCTAAATATAAACTAGGTAAATATTTAAATAAGCAAGCTTATTATAGTATTGATGATGTTGATATTGTTGGTTTTTTAGTTGATGCTAGTGAAGAATTAGGTAAGGGAGATTTATATATAATTGAAAAATTAAAAGAGATAGATAAACCAGTTATTTTAATTTTAAATAAAATAGATAAAATAAAAAAAGAACAAATTTTATTAAAAATAGATGAATATAAAGATTTGTATCATTTTAAAGAAATAATACCTTTATCAGCTTTAAAAAAAGATAATATTAAAACTTTATTAGAAGTTTTAAATAAATATTTACCAGATAATATTAAATATTTTGATGATGATGTATATACTAATAAAAGATTAGAATTTTTAATATCGGAAATAGTAAGAGAAAAAGTATTTAATTTAACAAATGAAGAAGTTCCACATTCAGTTACATGTATAGTTGAACAAATAAAAAAAGAAAAAAATAATTATAGTATTAATGTTGTTATTATAGTTGACCGAGATTCTCTTAAAAAAATTATAATAGGTAAACAAGGATCTATGATTAAAGAAATAGGAATTGAAGCAAGAAAAGACTTAGAAGAATTATTAGATAAAAAAGTTTATTTAGAATTGTTTGTTAAAACAATTAAAAATTGGCGTGATAAAGAAAAATATTTACAAGAATTTGGATTTAAAGATTTTTTAGAATAATTGAATAAAATTTAAATTAGATAAACACAATATTAATGGAGATGATAAATATGAAAAAAGAAATATTGTGGCAACTATTTAAAAAAACGGGGAAAATTGAATATTATTTAAAATACAAAAAAGAAGGTGACTAGTTTGGAAGTTGTAGTAGGTGGTACATATAAACATTTTAAAGGCAAATTATATAAAGTAATTAATATTGGTTATGATAGTGAAACTAATAATGATCAATTTCCTAAAAAATTAGTAATATATGAAGCTTTGTATGATGATCATAAAATTTGGGTAAGACCATATGATATGTTTATATCCAAAGTAGATAAAGAAAAATATCCTGATTTTTTACAAGAATATCGTTTTGAGTTGATTGATAATGACTGAAGTAGAAGGTATAATATTAAGTACTCAGGATTATGGAGAAACAAGTAAAATATTAAATGTTATAACTAAAGAATATGGGATAATTGGTGTTATTGCTAAAGGATGCAAAAGTTTAAAAAGTAATTTAAGAAGTGTAACTGATAAACTAACTTATGGGAAATTTTATATTTATTATAAAAAAGATAAATTATCAACTTTGTCTAGTGTTGATATAATAGATAATTTTAAAAATATAAAAAAGGATATATCCAAAATAAGTTATGCAACATATTTATTAGAATTAACTGGACAAGTTATTAAACATAGTATGAAATTTGAAGTATATGATTTATTAATTAATGGTTTAATAAAAATAAATGAAGGTTATGATTCTTTAGTTATTATGAATATTTTAGAACTTAAATATCTAGATTATTTAGGTGTTATGCCAATACTAGATAGATGTTGTAAGTGTGGCAGCACTTTAATTAAAACATTATCTAATGATGGTTATATTTGTAGTAAATGTTATACTAATGAAAGAATAGTATCAGAAAAAACAATTAAATTATTAAGAATGTATTATTATGTTGATATATCTAAAATAACTAAATTAGAAGTAAGTAGTAAAGCTAAAAATGAAATAAACATATTTTTAGATGAATACTATGAAAGATATACAGGATTATATTTAAAAAGTAAAAAATTTATTAAAAATTTAAGTAAGATAATATGATTGGATATAAAGCATTTGATTATGATTTAGTTAATAGATATGGAATGAAATTTGAGCTTAATGTAGAATATAGTTTATCTGGTGAATTAAAGTTTGGAAATAATGGCAATGGGTTTCATTTCTGTACTAATTTAGAAGATACATTACGTTACGTCGATGGAGCAAATGCTATAATTGTAATGGTAGAAGCACTCGGTAATTTAAAACAATATGATGATGAATATAATGGTTATTATGATATGTTTGTAACTAACAAAATTAAAATTATAAAAGTGTTAACTAAAGAAGATATTTTAAAATACATGTTTAAGTTACCTGAATTTAGAATGATTAGATTAATTAGTTCATATTTTCAATTTAGTGAAGAAGATTTACAAATGTTAGAAATGTTATATCAAAACAATGATAGTATAATTAAAGCAATAAGATATTATCAAAGAAATGAATTAGACGCTTATAAAATATTATAAATTAATATTTGACAATTTAATTAATTTATAGTAAAATGTATATAGATGAGAGAAATCTCATAAAATAAAAAAGAGTTACATTTAATTGGTGATGTTAAGTGTTTTCTCTATAAAGATTTTTTTGGAGAAAGCACCGTTTCAATGATGATTCGGTGTTTTCATTTATTAATCCTTATTTTTAAGGATTAGAATTGTATAGAATACAATTAAAGCAAATGCAATAAGTTGTTGCATTTAAATTAGTGTTCCTTTCTATAGTATATATCATAGGACCACCTCCTATTAACAATAAATGTTAATAGAGAAAACACCTTAACTATTAAATATAACTCTATAGTTAATTATACATTAATTTAAATGATAAATCAACAACAAATTAACAAAAATAAAAAATTTTTACTTATTTAAATATTGTTAAAAAAAGTAAAATATGTTATTATATTAACAGCGGTGATGAAGAAGGAGTAATTAAAGTAATTATTTATAGAGAGAATGTGGCTGGTGAAAACATTTAATAACCTTTAATGAAGTAGTCTTTTGAGCTAAAGGTGACGCGTTATAGTCTTTGAGTATAAATTAAGGTGGTACCACGTAATAATCACGTCCTTATAGGGGATGTGATTTTTTTATGGAGTGATTATATGAATATAGAAGAATCTAAAAAACAATTTAAAATGTACGTTGATGCTTATAATTTTGATAATGAAAAAATTAAATTAAAATATTATCATTCATTACGAGTCTCTAAATTATGCAAAGATATAGCAATTTCTTTAAATTTAAATGAAGAAGATATCAAAGTGTCTGAACTGTTAGGATTATTGCATGATTTTGGTAGATTTGAACAGGTTAAAATATATAATACATTTAATGATAAAAAAAGTGTTGATCATGCTATACTAGGTGTTGAAGAGTTAAAAAAATTTGGCTTGGATAAGTTTGTTGAAGATAAAAAAATTCAAAAATTAATTGAAATAGCAATTCTAAATCATAATAAAACTTTTATAGAAACTAATTTAACTGAAAGAGAAACGCTATTCTGTAAAATTATAAGAGATGCAGATAAAATAGATATATTCTATATAATTCAAGATGATGAATATGTACCAACAAATGATTTTATAGGTGATAAAATTTTTGATAGAATAATTAATTATCAAGTTGATTTTGAACATAATATTAATATTTTAGAAAATTATGTAATTAAAGTAGCAATGATTTATGATATTAATTTTTTATGGTCATATAAATATCTATACGATAAAAATTATATTTCAAATATAATTGATAAAATAATAAGTACAAATAAACAAGAAGAAAAATTATTAATTATAAAAGATAAAATTACAAGTTATTTAAAAAACAAGGAGGAATTATGTTAGATACAAAATATAATCATTTAGAAGTAGAAAATAAATA
>ERZ1643251.2484-NODE-2484-length-18725-cov-8.190948_pt1 | contig 18725 bp, 19 predicted proteins | sample MGYA00579261_ERZ1643251 | MGnify/ENA primary metagenome ERZ1643251 (study PRJEB29033, sample SAMEA4952267) | chicken gut metagenome | biome: Broiler Chicken; feature: Gastrointestinal Tract; material: Caecum | place: Ireland | collected 2018 | study: Broiler...
ATAAGTCATGCCTGTCCCTGAAATTTATCCTGTAAAAAGACCCCAAAATAAAAAACAGCTCCCGGACGGCGAAAAATTACTGCCATCCGGGAGCTGCGTTCATCTGTTCTACTCAGACAGATACCATCCCCACATATAGAGGATCGGGAGGATCAGATTGAACACATAGGTGAACATAAACCCGACTGTGACTGTAGATATGGCGATGTTTGCCAGAATGCTGATACAGTAGATAACGCCAATGATCAGGACAGATTTTTTAGAGCGGTACATCACGCCCATGATCCCGGCTGCAAGCTCGATGACGGTCAGGACTAATGAAAATACGTAGTCGACTGCTGACAGCGGGGCGGCCCCATATGCTTCGAGATAAGGCTCCAGCATGCCGGACATGGCGATCAGCGCAAGTGTGCCCAGAAGCCCGAGTGCACTGAGTACGATGATGATAATGGATACGACATTCAGAAGTTTGCTTTTTCTTTTCATTATGAATCCTCCTCATAAATTAAATGATAATATTGGTTCAGCCGCAGTCGGCTGAAATCTATAAGCAGCGGCTCGTTTATATGCGCCGCAGTGCTTCGATCGGGCTCAGGCGCGCGGCTTTCCGCGCGGGATAGATACCGAAGACGATCCCCACTCCGCAGGAGAAGAGCGTCGCGATGATCACTGCCGGGAGTGAGAGAGAAGCGTGGATCCCGCCGATCTCAAGCGCACTGATCAGTGCCGTGAGACCTCCGCCGAGCAGGATCCCTATGACTCCGCCCATGCCGGAGATAATGGCGGACTCACAGAGAAACTGGGCGATAATGGATCCGGTCCTGGCGCCCAGGGCTTTGCGGATGCCGATCTCCCGGGTCCGCTCTGTCACGGAGACGAGCATGATGTTCATGACGCCGATGCCGCCCACGATGAGGGAGATGGCTGCCACGAGCGCCACAAAGGCTGTCACCCCGTCCATGACAGCGCCAAGCATATCTGACAGGTTCATCGGTTTCTGCTGCATGAAAGGACTGCCGCCCAGATCCTGATGCCGGGAGTTTAAGAGCTTTACAGCGGATGATGCCACGCGGCTCGCTGACTCTGTGTCCCGGGCGGTGATCGATACCGAAGAAAACCCTTCAATGGGAGTCCCGAAAGACTCAGCCAGCGTGTAAGGAACTTCAATGGAGATCGTCTCGCCCAGGCCCATTGCCTGATACGTCTGTTCCACTTCCAGCATATCATCGGATGTCTCCCGGATCCCCGTGATCATGACCTCTTCGATGCCGCTGTCAATGGCAAGTTCAAAGCTCATACCCACGACATTCGTATTCCCGAACAGATAGAGAGCAGTCAGCTCGTCAATGACACAGACCGGGTTCCCACCGGCCAGATCCATATCTGTGAAATAGGAGCCTTTTACAAGAGGAGATGTGTACTGGGCGTGCTCATAATCCGGAGTGGTCATTGTCACATAGGCGTCAAAAGTCCCTTTGCGGGTCGTGCATTTCCCCGCGTACATGGAAGATGCAGTTATGCTCTCGATCGAATCACCCATAGCTGTTTCCAGATAAGAGATGTCGTCCCCTGTGATGATCTGTGTGTCAGTCACTTCCTCTGTGTTTGCCTGGACGGTCACAGTGTTCGTCTGCTCGTTCGCCGCGTCTACAACATCGCTTTTCAGACCATTTCCTATGGAAACGATGGTCACAACAGAAGAGATGCCGATGATGATCCCAAGCATGGTCAGGAAGGAACGGCCCTTATTGGAGCGGATATTATCCAGCGCCATTTTGATATATTCAAGAAATTGTCCCATCTATCTTTCCTCCCGGCTGGTTATTCCGCCGCCGCTTCCTTTGCGACAGCCTTCATGCCCGGCTTGATATCCGCGTTGAAATCATTGATGACGATGTCTCCCACGTCAAGTCCTTCCCTGATCTCTGTCTCTGTGGAAGAGGAGATCCCGAGGGTGACCGGTTTTTCTTTTACGATACCGTTTTCGATCACATAGACAAAGTCACCGTCAGTTGAGGCATTGACTGCCTCAGTTGGGATGACGACCACATTTTTTGCCTCGGCAACTGTCATCTTGATCTTTGCGGTAGCGCCGATGCAGATGTTTTCATCCGGGTCCTCGATGTGGATGCGGGCGCCGATGACAGAGACTCCCTTTGCGTTGGGGACAGCGATCTTGTCAACTCCGTCAAGCGTTCCTTTGTATGTATGGTCTGCAAGCGTTACTGTTACCTCGCAGCCGGGCTTCATCTTATCATAATCATCAGGGGAAACCTCGATCTTCACACGGACGCTGTCTGTACCCGCGATGGTAAAGAGGGCAGCTCCCTGTGCCGCGCTGTTAGACTGAAGGATGTCAACCGATGCGATGACACCGTTCATGTCTGCTTTCATGCCTTCTTTTCCTTTTGCCAGAAGTTCCTCCGGGGTCAGGGCGGCAAGCTCCGCCAGATTGTCGCTGATATCCAGGTTATTGAGTTCGGCGGAAGTCATCCCTGTCTCAGGGACCGCAGCACCGGCAGCCTGGTATGCTGCCTGCCATTCGGCATATTTTGCCTCATATTGAGCCAGGAGGTCGGCATATCCCGCGTCATCTGCCGGGGGAACACCGAGCGCGTCCAGAGAATCCTGTGCCTGGGCGAGGAGTGTTTCTGTGTCAGACTTTGACTGTAATGCGGCGTTATATTCCTCTGTATCTTTTATGATCTGTTCCTGGACCGGATCCGGATCTTCTGCTGCAAGCGCCTCATTGATCTCTACCTGCCGTCCGGTATAACCTCTCTCATAGGATGAGATCACTGCATCTGCTGAAGCTATGGCTTCATTATAGGATGTGATCTGCGCCTGGAGAGCCTGGACCTTCGGGGCGTTCTGAGCGGCCTGCTGTGCCGCTGCCTGCTGATTCGCCTGATACTGGGCATAGGCGGAATCGACCTGGGATACAAGGGAATTCACTTCGCCTGCAAGTGCGTTCGCCTGTGCCGCTGCCTGCGCGGACGCTGCATTTGCCGCGTCAATGGTCCTGGCGTTCTGAGCCCTTGCGGCGATGGAATTATTGAGGCTGGACTGGAGTGTAAGCTGTGCCTGCTGGTTGTTCCGCTCCAGATCCGTTGTGTCAAACGTCACGAGCAGATCTCCCGCTTTTACCGTCTGGCCGACGACTGCCCTGCATTCTTTGATGGGAGCTGTGACAGGAGAGTAGTAGGTCTTTGTATTCTCGCTCTCGACCGTACCGGTGGAATTGTATACTTCCTTTACTGTGCCTTTCTCAGCTTTTACCACATTGAGCGGAGTCCCCACAGAGTCCTCCGTCTTTCCTCCGGCAAAAAGAGAAAGGAACCATGCCAGGAGAAGGACGGCCGCCAGGACAGGGAAGATCACCCATGCGGGCAGTTTTTTCTTTGCGGATACTGCGCCGGACGTACTGCCGGCATCCGTTGTATTAAGCGGATCATGTGCTGCTGACGCACTTTCTTTGAGATGAGTATTTTTCTTATTGGAAAACATATCAGGAATCCTCCATTTTTTCTTTCTTATTTCTCGGATCGGATAAAGCTTTATTCTTATAATCTGCCTCCACTCGGCCGTCCAGGATCCTTATGACACGATCCGCCTGCCGGGCGATGTCGTCGTCATGCGTGATCACGATCACCGTGCGGCCGCTCCTGTGGAGCTCTTTTAAAATATCCATGATATCCGCAGTGGAGCGGCTGTCCAGATTTCCTGTGGGCTCGTCGGCGAGAATGACAGGTGGCTGCGCTGCGATCGCTCTTGCCACGGCGACTCTCTGCTGCTGTCCGCCGGAGAGTTCTCCGGGCTTATGGCGGAGCCGCTTCCCCAGACCGACCCGTTCCAGCGCCTGGACTGCGGTCCGTCTCCGCCTCTGCCTGCCCATCCCCCGGTAGATAAGGGGGAGTTCCACATTGCCGACTGCGTCCAGGCTGGGGATCAGGTTAAATCCCTGGAAGATAAACCCGATCTTCTGATTGCGGATATCCGACAGCTCATTATCCGACAGGCGGGAAACGTCTCTTCCGTCCAGATAATAGTGACCGGACGTGGGGGTATCCAGGCAGCCAAGCATGTTCATAAGCGTGGACTTCCCGGAGCCGGAATGTCCGACGATCGCCGCGAATTCGCCCCGCCGGATCTCAAGAGAGACTCCGTCCAGGGCACGCACCTCGTTTTCGCCGGGGTTATAGATCTTATGTATATCCTCGACTCTGATCAGTGGTTCCATAAAATGTCTCCTATCATAAATCAATATATTGTATTAATTGAGTAATACATTAATACGAAGGATTCAAAAAGTCAAGCCTTATTGCTTTTCTGTATTGTTTTTTATTGACCAAATCAGAAGATAGCAGTAAGATATCCAATGCAGAAAATGTTACGAGACCTAAGGAGATGGACAGAAATTGAAGACAAATAAATATGAAATAGACATGTGCAACGGATCGATCATGGATAAGCTGATCTCGTTTTCTCTGCCGCTGATGGTATCGAGTATCCTCCAGCTGATGTTCAATGCCGTGGATATCATTGTTGTCGGCCGGTTCAGCGGAAGCCAGGCGCTGGCTGCCGTAGGGTCTACCACAGCGCTGATCAATATATTTACGAATCTGTTTATCGGCATCTCTCTGGGAGCGAACGTCCTTGCGGCAAGATATTTCGCGGCAGGGCGGGAGAAAGAAATGTCAGAAGCCGTACATACAGCGATAACGCTTGCCCTGATCAGCGGGGTCATGATGGCGTTTGTCGGGGTGGGCGCGTCCAGGCTTGCCCTTGGACTGATGGATACTCCTGCGGATGTCATCGACCAGTCTGTCACCTATATGCGCATCTATTTTATGGGAATGCCGTTTTTTATGCTTTATAACTATGGTGCAGCTGTTTTGCGTGCGGTAGGCGATACAAAACGGCCGCTGGCCTTCCTTATCATCGCAGGCCTTGCCAATGTAGTGCTGGACCTGTCCCTGGTCATCGTGATCCCTCTCGGGGTTGCAGGCGTGGCCATCGGCACAGTTGCTTCCCAGATAATCTCCAGCATTCTTGTTATACGCTGCCTTTATAAATCCGAGGGGAGCTATCAGCTGAGATTCTCAAAGCTTTCCATAAAATGGACTTATCTGAAGCGGATCTTCCAGGTGGGGATACCGGCGGGCATACAGAGCACGGTGATCAATTTTTCCAACGCGATGCTCCAGTCTTCCGTCAACTCGTTCGGCTCGACTGCGATGGCAGGATATACAGCGGCAAATAATATACTTGGATTCCTGTACGTTGCCGTGAATGCGGTCACACAGGCGTGCATGAGTTTTACGAGTCAGAACTACAGCGTGGGGAAACAGAAGAGGATGGACAGAGTATTCGTGGACTGCATGATCCTGTCCACTGCGGTATCCGCTGTCCTCGGAGTCGGGGCATATGTATTCGGCTCCCAGGTGCTCAGGATCTATACAGCTGATGCAGACGTGATCCAATGCGGACTGGAGATCCTGTCGATCACTACAGTGCCGTATTTCCTGTGCGGCATCATGGACCTGATCCCGGGCGCCCTGCGGGGAATGGGACGCTCGGCTGTGCCTATGATCCTCTCTGTGATCGGGACCGTGGGGACAAGAGTCCTGTGGATCTATGGATTTTTTCCGCAGCACAGGTCGCTGCATTTTCTTTTTATCTCTTATCCGGGGTCGTGGATCGCGACGATCCTCATGCAGGCAGTCTGCTTCTTCTTTGTACGGAGAAGCTGTGCCAGACAGTTGAAAAAAGCCGCTCAGGCTGAAATGATATGATAACATTATATATAGAATAGATCAGATTGGAGGAATCATAACATGAAAGAGTACACGTTAGAATTATGCGGAGTAAAAAGGGTCCTTCCTTTTATCCCCATTGACGGAGAAAAGGCATTTGCCAGCTTCGTAGTCATCGGGGATACGGAGATGGTAAATGCCTGTGCCCCTGTGCTGGCTGAACGGATCGGTGCAGTAGATGCGGTCGTTACAGCAGAGGCAAAAGGGATCGCGCTGGCATATGAGATCAGCAGGATCCTTGGCCTGAAGGAATTTATCGTAGCCCGGAAAAGCACGAAGAACTATATGAAGAATACAGTCAGCGCTTCCGTACATTCGATTACGACATCCGGAGAACAGAATTTATATCTTGACGGCACAGACGTGGAAAAAATACGCGGGAAAAATGTCTGTCTGCTGGATGATGTGATATCGACAGGCGAATCGCTTCTGGCTCTGGAAGCGCTGATGAAAAATGCAGGCGCTTCCGTGGTGAAAAAAGCTGCGATACTGGCAGAGGGAGACGCTGCTTCGAGGGATGATATCATTTTTCTGCAGAAACTGCCGCTTTTTAACAGGACAGGAGAAGGGGAATACGAGGCACTTTGAGATTGAAAAAGGAGGGATTCTGTGCTCAGGATCACACAGCTGAAGCTCCCTGTGGGACACACAGAGGAACAGCTCAGGAAGAAGCTTCTTAAGACCGTGCATATCAAAGAGAGCGGGCTTAAGGAGTATACGATAAAAAAGCGCTCGCTTGACGCGCGGAAGAAACCGGAACTGTATTATGTCTATACGGTTGATCTTTCCGCGGCTGACGAGGGGGCCATCCTCCGCCGCCTAAAAGGGAAGGTGCAGAAGGCGGAAGAAAAGACTTACCGTGCGCCGGAACATGGGACAGCTCCTCTTTCCGGCAGGGCTGCCGTGATCGGGAGCGGACCGGCAGGACTCTTCTGTGCGTACCTGCTTGCAAAAGAAGGGTACCATCCTCTTGTCATCGAGCGGGGCGCCCCGGTCGATAAGCGCCGGGAAGATGTCAGGAAGTTCTGGGAGACCGGCAGGCTTGACACTGTGTCCAACGTCCAGTTCGGAGAGGGCGGCGCAGGGACATTTTCTGACGGCAAACTGAACACCCTGGTAAAAGACCCTGCCGGAAGGAACCGCTTCGTACTGGAGACATTCGTAAACTTCGGCGCGCCTGAGGATATCCTGTGGGAACAGAAGCCCCATATCGGGACTGACATCCTGATCCGCGTGGTAGAAGCCATGAGAAATGAGATCATACGCCTCGGCGGAGAATTCCGTTTTTACAGCCAGGTGACGGATATCCTGGCTGAGGAGAACTGCCTTGTCATAAACGGTTCTGAGACGGTAAAGACCGGCGCGGCAGTCCTGGCGGTGGGCCACAGTGCGCGGGATACCTTTCAGATGTTATATGAAAAAGGCATATGCATGGAATCCAAATCATTTGCAGTGGGAGTCCGCATCGAACATCCCCAGCAGATGATCGATCAGTCTGCCTACGGCAGAACGGACAGAGGGAGTCTCCCGGCTGCTTCCTATAAGCTGGCGGAGAAGCTTGAAAACGGCAGAGGCGTCTATACATTCTGTATGTGCCCCGGCGGATATGTGGTCAATGCCTCTTCGGAAGAGGGGCTCCTGGCGGTCAATGGGATGAGCTACCATGGACGTGCCGGGAAAAATGCGAACAGCGCAGTCATTGTCACAGTGACAAAAGAAGATTACGGATCAGGCCATCCGCTTGCAGGAGTGGAGTTCCAGCGCATGCTTGAAAAACGGGCGTGGGAAGAAGGAAAAGGCAGTATCCCGGTACAGAGATTTGCAGATTTCTGTACCGGGCAGAAATCCACCGGTTTCGGAAAGATCACACCAGGCATGAAAGGCGCTTTCACATTCGGCAATGTGAGAAATATCTTTCCGGATGAGCTGGCAGCTTCCCTGGAATCGGGCATCCGCGGCATGGACAGAAAGATCCATGGCTTTGCAGATGATGATGCTCTCCTGTCAGGAGTGGAGAGCAGGACATCATCGCCGGTCCGCATCGTGCGGGGAGATGATCTTACTGCGTCAGTCCCGTGGATCTATCCGTGCGGCGAGGGCGCGGGATATGCCGGCGGGATCACGTCAGCGGCAATGGACGGATTAAAAGTGGCAGAGGCAGTGATAAAGAAATTTGCGGCAAATGATTCACAGAAATTTAATCACTGATGCCTATACACCTTTTTTAAATTGTGCTAAAATAAATCGTTGTATTGTATCATCGCGCTGATCACAGGATCAAGATATGGGAAAAAACAATACGATCAAAGATATGTATCAGGAAGACCGTCCCTATGAAAAATGTGAGCGCTTCGGAGCGGAAAACCTTACGGATGCGGAGCTTCTTGCGGTCCTGCTCAGGACCGGGACGCAGGGGGAGAATTCTCTCCAGCTTGCGCACAGGCTGATCGAGTCTGACTGTTCAGGAAGAGGGATCCTGAACATCCACCGCTGGACCTTTGACCAGCTTATGCGCATCAAAGGCATCGGAAGAGTCAAGGCGGTCCAGATCCTCTGCCTGTCAGAGCTGGCAAAACGCATGGCGAAATCCTCTGCCATGGACAGGCTGGATTTTTCGGATCCGAAGACTGTTGCCCGGTATTACATGGAGGATATGCGGCATAAGGAGAGAGAAGTGATAAAGCTCCTTCTTTTAAATACGAAGGCAAAGCTGATCGGGGAATGTGTGATATCCGTGGGCACGGTCGATGCGGCGCTGGTCTCTCCGAGGGATCTTTTTATAGAAGCGCTCCAGAGGAATGCGTCAGCGATCATCCTTCTCCACAATCATCCCAGCGGTGATCCTTCACCGAGCAGGGAAGACGAACGGATCACCAGGAGGATTTACGAGGCAGGGGCACTGCTTGGGATCGAGCTGCTCGATCATATCATCATAGGGGACAATTGTTTTATCAGTCTGAAGGAGCAGGGGCTTTTTCAGTAGTTTTTGTACAGGGGAGCTATTTGTAAGGGGAGACAGAAATGCTGGGGAATGTATATGGGCTTGATCTCGGGACATATGAGATCAAGATATTTGATAAAAAGAAAGACCGCATCTGGCGGGAAAAAGATTCCATAGCGATGAAGAAGAAACGCTATGTCTACGCAGTGGGGAATGAGGCGTACGAAATGTTCGAGAAGGCGCCCGATGACATCCAGGTCATTTTTCCCATGAAAAACGGAGTCATAGCGCATTTCGACGACATGCAGTATCTTCTCGGCACACTTCTCGGGAGCGAGCGGCGTTTCGGGCGCGGGGATGAGTATGTTATAGCTGTGCCAACAGATGTAACGGAAGTCGAGAAAAAAGCGTTCTATGACCTGGTCTATCACTCGCAGGCAAGGGCGCGGTCTGTGCGTATCGTGGAACGAGGACTTGTGGATGCACTGGGGTCCGGGATCGATGTGATCGCTGAAAAAGGGATCTTTGTAGCCAATTTCGGCGGTGGGACGACGGAACTTTCTGTCCTGTCCGAGGGCGGAATGGTATTGAACAGGCTGATGAAGATCGGCGGAGAAGATTTTGATGCAGCCATTGCATCCCTGGTCCGCAGAAATCAGGATTTCCTGATAGGCAGGCTGACAGCCGAGCGCCTGAGACGGGAATTCGGTGTGTTCGACCAGAGTACGGACTCCGCGATCACCGTATCCGGCAGGGACCTGATCTCAGGAGTGCCCTCCCAGACGACGGTATCGATCAGCCTCGTGCGCGCCGCTATGAAAGAACTGCTGGAGGAATGTGTCCGGGCGATCAAAGCGATGATCGACAGGACCCCGCCCAATGTAAGGCGCGGGATCAGGGAGAAAGGGATCTGCCTGACCGGCGGCATGGCAAATCTCCGGGGACTTTCTACATACCTGAGAGAAAGCACGGGGCTTCCCGTGATGACGATGGATGAGCCGGAACTGTGCGCAGTCAGAGGGCTCCGCAGGATCCTTTCGGACCGTACGTATTATAACAGGCTCACATATTCCATGATGGATGAAGATTACAGGTGGTTAAGATGAAAAAAAAGAATCATACATCGCATATAAACAGATATATCCTGCTCGGCCTGTCCGCTTTCTGTGTACTCATGATGCTTCTGTCATCATTCTCGGACAAAGTCGGCGGACCGTTCAAAGCGCTCGCGAATGTCACAGTCATCCCGCTGCAGCAGGGAATCAATCAGATCGGCGGCTGGATGGGCGATATGAAGGATAATTTTTCGACGCTCAAGCAGCTTCAGGCTGAGAACGAAAAGCTCCAGGAACAGGTGGATGCCCTGACGACAGAAAACAACTATCTCCAGGAAGAGAGCTACGAATACGAACGTCTCCAGGAGCTTTACAAGCTGGATCAGAATTATGCGGACTATGAGAAGACAGCAGCGCATGTTATCGGGAAGGATTCCGGGAACTGGTTCAGCAATTTTACGATCGATAAAGGAAGCCGTGACGGGATCGCTGTGGACATGAACGTGCTCGCAGGGAGCGGGCTGGTCGGTATCGTGACGGAAGTAGGCCCCACCTGGGCAAGAGTCCGTTCCATTATCGATGATGCGAATAACGTAAGCGGCATGGTCCTGTCCACGTCCGATACATGTATCGTGAGCGGAGATCTTTCCCTCATGAATACAGGGCAGATTTCGTTTGATCAGATGGAAAATAATGACAATACAGTTTCCGTCGGTGACCAGATCGTCACATCGTATATCAGTGACAAATATCTGCAGGGCATCCTGATCGGCTCAGTCAGCGAGATCAATGTAGATTCCAACAACCTGACCCGCTCAGGCTATATTACGCCGGCAGTAGACTTCCGCAACATCCAGGAAGTCCTGGTCATCACAACGACAAAGGCGGAACTCACCGGGGAAGATCAGGCGGAGTAGAGGAGAGATCGATATGAAATTAATAAGGGTGAGGCGGATCGCTGTCACAGCGGCTGCCATACTTATCGCATATGTCCTGCAGTGCGCTGTCTTTCCGGCGCTTGCGGTTGCCAATATCAAACCGAACCTGATGCTGATCATCACCGCTTCCTTCGGGTTTATGAGAGGACCCAGAGAGGGGATGTTCGTGGGGATCGCGTCAGGGCTTCTCATTGATATCCAACACGGGGATATGATCGGGTTCTATGCCCTGATCTACCTTCTTGCGGGATACGCCAGCGGCATCTTCAAGCAGATGTTTTTTGATGAAGATATCAAACTTCCGATCGCACTGATCGCCGTCAGCGACCTGGTATATGGGATCGTCATTTATTTCCTTAAGTTCCTTCTCAGGAGCGATTTCGATTTCCTCTATTATCTGAACCAGATCATCATCCCGGAGGCGATCTACACTGTTGCGGTCACACTTGTTGTGTATCCGCTGCTTTTATTTATCAACCACAAACTGGAAGCAGAAGAAAAAAGGAGTGCAAGTAAATTTGTTTAGAGAAATCATTGACCGGATAAAAGAGGCGATCGACTATATCCTCCAGTCCAGGCTGGTAGTGCTGATCGTTGTGTTCTGTCTCTCTTCCTCAGTGCTGGTCGGGCGGCTTTTCTATCTCCAGATCGTAAAAGGAGAAGATTATCTTGAAAATTATGAGCTCCAGATCAGAAGGACTAAGGATATCCCGGCGACAAGGGGAAATATTTTTGACCGCAACGGTGAGCTCATCGCTTACAATGAGCTTGCTTATTCCGTCACGATCGAGGACAGGATCCCAACAGATACGGATGCTGATGACAAGAATAAAATCTTAAATGGGATCCTGGATAAAGTCCTGAGGATCGTTGAGGAAAACGGAGATTCTGTCATCGACAGTTTCGGGATCATCCTTGATTCTGCAGGAGAGTATCAGTTCGCTGAGACGAATGAGACGCTGAGGCTGCGTTTTGTGGCTGATGTTTACGGTGAGCCGTTTGTGGATGATCTGACTGACGATGAGCGTGAGCAGTCTGCGGGAGAGATCATGCACCATCTCTGCTCAAAACGATATGGGCTGGATGATAAAAACAATGACCCGGCATATATTCTGAAAATGGTCAATATGCGTTACGCCATGGGGCTTAACAGCTACCAGCAGTACCTTGCCACTACGCTGGCATCCGACGTAAGTCCGGAGACTGCGGCTGCGATCATGGAGAACCAGGATTCGCTGACAGGGGTGGATATCTCGGAAGATTCTCTGAGAAGATATCCCGATGGGGAATACTTTGCTTCCATCATCGGGTATACTGGAAAGATCTCCCAGGAGGAATACGACGCTCTTGACAAAGATGAGAAGAAACGGTATTCACTTTCAGATATCGTAGGTAAATCAGGCCTTGAGCAGACCTTTGACAGTGTGCTCAAAGGAGAGAAGGGAAAACAGACTTTTTACGTGGATAATCTCGGCAAGGTAACGGAGGTCGTCAGCACGACAGACCCGAAGGCAGGGAATGATGTGTATCTTACCATCGACAAAAATCTGCAGATCACAGCTTATAAACTTCTCGAGGAAAAGCTGGCGGGGATTGTCCTGAGTAAGCTTACGAATGTGCTGGATTATGATCCCTCTGTTGCATCGGACACAAAGGAGATCATCATCCCGGTCGGAGATGCCTACAATGCGTTTATCGCGAACGGGATCATTGATCTGGATCATTTTGGAAGCCAGGATGCAGGCTCGGCAGAGCAGGCTGTGTATTCAGCGTTTACATCGAAGAGGGAGGCTGTCCTGAGCGAACTGACATCCCAGTTTAACGACCCTCAGGCTCCTGCATACAGAGATCTGTCAGAAGAGATGCAGGCTTATATGGATTATATCTGTGACACAGTCCTGAAAGAATATACCAGGCTCCTGCTGTCAGATGAGATCGATCCACAGGATGAAACACAGATCGCGTGGGCAAAAGATGAGACGATCAGTCTGTACACATATTTAAATTATGCGATATCCCAGAACTGGGTGGACACGACAAAGCTCGGCGACAGCGCTTACTCCAGCTCTGAAGAGATCTATCAGGAACTTGTCTCTTACCTGGAAGATTATTTGGGAGAAGACAGCGAATTCGACAAACTTCTCTACAAATATCTTATAAAATCAGGGGGTATCACGGGAGCGCAGATCTGTGCCATCACCTACGAGCAGGGTGTTCTCCCGATGGATGAGAACGCTTACTACGGGCTCCTGAACGGGACGGTGGATGCATACAGCTGGCTTTACAACAAGATCGAGACACTGGAGATCACTCCGGGACAGCTTGCGCTCGAACCGTGTTCGGGCGGCATCGTAGTGACAGATCCAAATTCCGGAGATGTGCTCGCATGCGTCTCTTATCCGGGATATGACAATAACCGGCTGGCAAATACAATGGATTCTGCATATTATAATAAGCTGAATACAGGACTGGCAAGGATCTTTTACAACAGAGCCACGCAGGAACTGACAGCGCCCGGTTCCACATATAAGATGGTTTCCGCCACAGCAGGGCTTGAGGAGGGAGTCATTAACACCGGGACTTCGATCTACTGCGGCGGGATCTTTGACACAGTCACGCCAAGCCCAACCTGCTGGATCTATCCCGGCGGGCATGGATCCCTGAATGTCGTCCAGGCGATCCAGCATTCCTGCAATATTTTCTTTTATCAGGTCGGGTATGACCTGAGCCTCGATGCAGAGGGCAATTACGACAGTGACCTCGGTACGGACAAGCTTGCGAAATACGCGGAAATGTTCGGACTGGGCGAGACATCCGGTCTGGAGATACCGGAGGCGGAACCGCATATATCGGACGAATATTCGATCCAGTCTGCCATCGGACAGGGCAATAACAACTATACGGTCAGCCAGCTTAACCGCTATGTGACCGCGGTCGCAAATAACGGTACGGTTTATGACCTTACACTTGTTGATAAGACAACAGATGCCAATGGAAAACTGATCAAAGATTATGAGGCGGCGGTAGACCATACGATAGACGGGTTAAGCCAGACTACATGGGATGCGCTCCATACCGGTATGGAGCAGGTAGTGGCGAGCACAGCTTCATTTAACGGGCTAGACTTTACGATGGCAGGGAAGACGGGTACAGCTCAGCACAATGAGCTGCATGCGGACCATGTCCTTTTCGTGGGATACGCACCGGCTGAAGCTCCGGAGATATCGATCGCGGTCCGTATTACGTACGGATATAATTCGGGCTATTCCGCTGAGATCGGCAGGGATATCGCAAAAGTATATTTTAACCGGGATGCAGCGCAGGAAGTAGTTACAGGGAGCGCGGCGGACCTGGGGACAGGCATCGCCGGCGATTAAAGAGATGGGGGATGACAGATGGGCAGGCTGGTGACGATCAGGAGCAGCCGTTACGGGCTGGATATCGAACTGGATCCGGAAGCGGATTTTGACGTCCTGCTCAGGACCCTCTCCGACAAATTTAAAGCTTCCGCCCGCTTTTTTAAGGATGCGAGGATGGCGTTAAGCTTCAGCGGGCGTACACTGACCCGCACTGAGGAAGACGCGGTCCTTGAGATCATAAATGATAACACGCAGATCGATATCTTATGTGTTGTCGAACAGAATGATAAAAACGAGCCAATGTACAGAAGCATAGTGGAACATGCCCTGACAGACATGGATAAAAAGGAAGGGCAGTTTTACAGAGGAACCCTGGGAAAAAGAGAGATACTGGAATCAGATTCCAGTGTTGTGATCCTGGGGGATGTGGAGCCGGGTGCACGCGTCGTGGCCAGGGGCAGTGTCGTTATCGTCGGCGCCCTTTATGGATCGGTCCGGGCAGGCGCAGCCGGCGACAGGGATGCTTTTGTCGTTGCTCTTTCCATGCAGCCGAAGCAGCTCTGTATCGGGGATATCGAGGCCAGGCGCCAGCTCATCTATCAGGAGAGCCTGAGTATCAAAGGCCCGAAGATCGCGGTTGTGGACGGCAGCCGCATCTATCTGGATCCTCTTGTGGATTGAATGTCAGAATGTAAAGTAGGAGGAATAGCAGCATGGGAGAAGTTATCGTCATTACATCAGGAAAAGGCGGGGTCGGAAAGACAACGACAACAGCAAATATCGGGATCGGGTTATCTGAGCTTGATAAAAAGGTCATTGTGATCGACACAGATCTCGGACTTCGGAACCTGGACGTTGTCATGGGGCTGGAGAACCGTATCGTATACAATATCGTGGATGTCATCGAAGGCAGCTGCCGGTTGAAGCAGGCTCTGATCAAAGACAAGAGATTCCCTGAGCTCTATCTGCTCCCTTCCGCACAGACCAAGGATAAGACCAGTGTTTCGCCGGAACAGATGAAAAAGCTCATAGAAGATATCAGAAATGATTTTGATTTTATCCTGCTGGACTGCCCGGCAGGGATCGAGCAGGGATTCCAGAATGCGATCGCAGGGGCTGACCGCTCGATCGTTGTTACAACTCCGGAGGTGTCCGCGATCCGTGACGCGGACCGTATCATTGGTCTTTTGGAGGCTTCGGGGATACGGAGGAATGACCTTCTCATCAACCGTCTCAGGATCGATATGGTGAGGAGAGGGGATATGATGTCAGTGGACGATGTCACGGAGATACTTGCAGTGGATCTGCTCGGAGTGATCCCGGATGACGAACAGGTCGTCATCGCTACGAACCAGGGAGAGCCTGTGGTTGGCGAGGACTGCCTTGCTGGAAAAGCATACATGGATATATGCCGGAGACTCACAGGTGAAGAAATCCCTGTTGACGATTTTTCCAGGCCGGAAGGCTTTTTCGAGAAGATCAGCAGCCTGTTCCACAGGAATTAGGAGGGCTGCATATGAGTGTACATTCTGTTTCCGTTGCAAAAGAAAGGCTGAAAAACCTGCTCGTATCAGACCGGATGCAGTGTACGCCGGAGACAGTGTGCAGGCTGGAGGGCGACCTGTATCATACGGTATCCAAATATGTAGAGGTGAGGCGGGAAGATTTTGATGTAACAGTCACACGGACAGATATACATATAAAATACATGGGAGAAAAGAATTGAAGCGTCTATTAAAAAAATTAAATCTTCATTACAGCTTAAAAGATTATAAATTCAGCCTGGTCATCCTGGTACTCATTCTTTCGGTCTTTGGAGTTTTCATGGTCAGGAGCGCAAGGCCGGATTTTATGAACAATCAGATCATGGGTGTGATCCTGGGACTTGCCGCCATGGCAGTGATCTCCCTGATCGATTATAAATGGATACTGAACCTGTACTGGCCTCTCTACGCGGTCAATCTGATCCTGCTCGCGGCCATCTGGATCCCGGGCCTGGGCGTGAACGTAAATGGGGCGACCCGGTGGCTGAATCTCGGTTTTATCCAGTTCCAGCCCTCGGACATGACGAAGATCCTCATGATCCTGTTCTTTGCCAGGTTTTTGTCAGACAGGGAACAAAACATAAATACGCCAAAAGTGATCCTGCAGGCAGTAGGGCTGATCGCACCTTCTCTGCTCATGATCCATGAGCAGCCAAACCTTTCGACGACAATCTGTATCGCGGCCCTGTTCTGCGTACTGCTTTTCCTTGCGGGACTGAGCTATAAATTCGTGGGCGCCGTGCTTGCGGTCACAGTGCCTCTGGCTGCTCTTTTCCTGTTTATCGCCGTCCAGCCCAACCAGCCTATCCTGCAGGATTATCAGCAGGAACGTATCCTTGCCTGGCTGGAACCGGAAAAATACGCTGACGATGAGTCGTATCAGCAGCTGAATTCCGTCATGGCGATCGGCTCAGGACAACTCTCAGGAAAGGGGTATAACAATGATGAGACGAACTCCGTAAAGAACGGGAATTTCGTCCTGGAGCCACAGACAGACTTTATTTTCGCCATAATCGGTGAAGAATTAGGATTTGTGGGTTGTTGTGCGGTCATATTTTTGATATTATTGATTGTGGTAGATTGCATTTTGATCGGCTTGAAGGCTAAAGATACAGGAGGGCGCATTATCTGCGGCGGAATGGCCGCGCTGATAGGGATCCAGAGCTTCATCAATATCAGCGTGGCGACATTGATCCTTCCCAATACGGGACTGTCGCTTCCCTTCGTAAGCTACGGACTGACTTCTGTTGTATGCTTTTTTATGGGGATCGGTTTCGTACTGAATGTCGGCTTGCAGCCTAACAAATATCAGTGAGGAGAGGATCGATTATGAACATTGGACTGATCGCACATGATGCGAAGAAGAAACTGATGCAGAATTTCTGTATCGCTTACCGGGGCATACTGAGCAAACATGACCTGTATGCTACGGAGACAACCGGGATGCTCGTAGAGAGCGTCACAAATCTGAGCATCCACAAATTCCTTCCGGGGCACGTCGGCGGTAAGCAGCAGCTTGGGTCCCAGATCGAGCACAATAATATTGACCTGCTCATCTTTTTCCGGGATCCGCTCACTCCCCGTTCTCATGAACCGGACGTAAACGATATCGTAAAACTGTGTGATATATACAATATCCCGATCGCAACCAATATTGCGACCGCAGAAGCGCTTATACTTGCACTGGACAGGGGAGATTTAGACTGGCGTGAGATGTACAAATAACAAACGGATGGCATATAAAAAAAGACAGCGCAGGAGAAGAAGGCGCCAGGCAGTGGCGGCTGCGGTGATGATCGTATTTGTCCTTCTGATCGGCGCCGGCGCGGCAGGAGGTTTTTATCTCTGGGACCAGTCCCGGGATTATATCGGCGCGTATGAAAAGTCCACGTATAATAAAGCTCTTTACCAGGGAGGATTGTTTGCACAGGATTTATGCGTCACATCGGGGGAAGTATCTCTGGATGGATTCCAGCCCGACAGTTCACTGCACGCGGCCGGGCTGTTCAACCTTGGAGAGGAGCAGGTCGTCTGTGGATACAGGCTGTTCGACCAGCTCTATCCGGCGAGCACTACAAAGACGATGACCGCATACCTTGCACTGAAATATGGGAATCCTGATGATCTGGTGACTGTCAGTGCACATGCCACAGATTTTAACTGGGATGAATCTGTGGCGGGGCTTGTCACAGGAGACAGCCTGACTTTATATGATCTCATATGCGGCCTGATGCTCTGTTCCGGGAATGACTGCGGGACAGCGATCGCGGAACATATTTCGGGGAGCGAAGAGGCGTTTGCTGAGCTGATGAACACAGAGGCTGCCAGGCTTGGAGCAACGGGGACTCATTTTGTCAATCCTCATGGGCTCCATGATGATGACCATTATACTACAGCATATGACCTGTACCTTATTTTCAATGCAGCATGTAAGGATCAGCGCTTTATGGATATTATTTCCATGTCTTCCTATACAGCAGAGATCACCGGGGCTGACGGGACTGTAAGGACAGCGTCCTGGGCTCCGACAAATTATTATTCTGCCGGTCTGGCAGCGCCTCCGGAAGGGGTGCGTGTGATCGGCGGTAAGACCGGCACAACTGACCAGGCGGGCAACTGTGTGATCCTCTATGACGAAAACACAGGGGGAACGCCATATATTTCAGTGATCATGGGGGCATCGGACAAGATTCTTTTATATGATCAGATGAACCAGTTGTTCTCAGCGGGAATGACCGGAGTGTAAGAAAAAGCCTTCCATACTTCTGGGACCCAGAAGCAGGAAGGCTTTTTGCATACAGCATAAATATTTTCTATACATGTTACTCTGACATCCCTCTGACCCTTCCGAAGAAACTGATCAGATACAGTCCGCACAGACCTACCACAGTATATACGATCCTTGACAGCCAGCTTAAATTTCCAAAAAGGAAGGCTACCAGATCGAATCGGAAGATGCCGACAAGCAGCCAGTTGATGGCGCCGATGATCACAAGTGTCAGGGCTGTGTAATCAAACCATTTCATGTTATTTCCTCCTTTACCATCTCAATATTTCTATTATTCCCGCAAA
>ERZ1643251.2486-NODE-2486-length-18717-cov-17.574644_pt1 | contig 18717 bp, 14 predicted proteins | sample MGYA00579261_ERZ1643251 | MGnify/ENA primary metagenome ERZ1643251 (study PRJEB29033, sample SAMEA4952267) | chicken gut metagenome | biome: Broiler Chicken; feature: Gastrointestinal Tract; material: Caecum | place: Ireland | collected 2018 | study: Broiler...
CCTTGTATATCCAGACCTTCACGCCGATGCGGCCGTAGGTGGTCGCAGCCTCGGCGAAGCCGTAGTCGATGTCGGCACGGAGGGTCTGCAGGGGGATGGTGCCCTCGTGGTAGCACTCGCTGCGGGCGATCTCGGCGCCGCCGAGACGGCCGCCGCACATGACCTTGATGCCCTTGGCGCCCATGCGCATCGCGCGGCCGATGGCGTTCTTCATCGCGCGGCGGAAGCCGATGCGGCGCTCGAGCTGGCCGGCGATGTTCTCGGCGACGAGCTGGGCGTTCGTGTCCGGAGTGCGGACCTCGACGATGGAGAGGGCGACCGGCTTGCCGATCATCTTGCTGACCTGGGCCTGGAGCTTCTCTATCTCAGCGCCGCCCTTGCCGATGACCACGCCCGGACGAGAGCAGTGGATATAGATGCGGACCTTGTTGCTGTCGCGCTCTATCTCGATGGTGGGGACGCCGGCGGAATACAGGGTCTTCTTCAGGAACTTGCGGATCTTGTAGTCCTCGACGATGAGGTCGCCGACCTTGTCGTTCCTCGCGTACCAGCGGGAATCCCAGTCCTTGATGACGCCGACGCGGAGGCCGTGCGGATTAACTTTCTGTCCCATTTTTCTCCGCCTCCCTTATTCCTTCTCAGCCACGACGACAGTGATGTGGCTGGTGCGCTTGTTGATGCGGAACATGCGTCCGTGCGCCCTCGGCTGGCCGCGCTTCAGGATGGGGCCCGCATCGACGTAGGCCTGCTCGACGTAGAGCTTCTCGGGGTCCATCTCGAAGTTGTTCTCAGCGTTGGCAACGGCGCTCTTGAGCACCTTGATGACGTACTCGCAGCCGGCCTTAGGAGTGTTCTCCATGAGGGCCTGGGCGTAAGCGGCTTCCTTGCCGCGGATCATGTCGCAGATTATCTGCACCTTGCGGGGGGCGATGCGGACGAATTTGGCCTGCGCCCGCGCGGTTTTCAGTTCTTCCATGTCTTCTCCCCCTTACTTACCGGTCTTGCCGCCGGAGTGGCCGCGGAAGGTGCGGGTGGGCGCGAACTCGCCCAGCTTGTGACCGACCATGTCCTCCGTGACGTAGACGGGAACGTGACGGCGCCCGTCGTGGACGGCTATCGTGTGTCCGACGAAGGACGGGAATATCGTCGAGGCGCGGCTCCAGGTCTTGAGGACCTTCTTCTCGCCGGCCTTGTTGAGCTCGTCGACGCGCTTCAGCAGCTCGGGAGCGGCGAAGGGGCCTTTCTTTATGCTTCTGCTCATTTGTTGATACCCTCCTTACTTCGCGTTGCGGCGCTTGACGATGAACTTATCGGTGGGGTTCTTCGTCTTGCGGGTCTTGTAGCCCAGCGCCGGCTTGCCCCAAGGAGTGACGGGGCCGGGACGGCCGACAGGCGCCTTGCCCTCGCCGCCGCCGTGGGGGTGGTCGCAGGGGTTCATGACGGAGCCGCGGACCGTCGGACGGATGCCCATGTGGCGCTTGCGTCCGGCCTTGCCGATGCTGACGTTGGAGTGGTCGATGTTGCCGACCTGGCCGATGGTGGCCTTGCAGTCGAGGCGCACCTTGCGCATCTCGCCGCTGGGCATACGGACGGTGGCCATGCCGCCTTCCTTGGCCATCAGCTGAGCGGCGACGCCGGCAGCGCGGACGAGCTGAGCGCCGCGGCCGGGGTAGAGCTCGATGTTGTGGATGACGGTGCCGACGGGGATGTTCTCAAGCGGCAGGCAGTTGCCCGGCTTGATGTCCGCGGCGGCGGAGCTGAGGACGCTGTCGCCGGCAGCCAGGCCCACGGGGGCGAGGATATAGCGGCGCTCGCCGTCTTCATACTCGCACAGCGCGATGAAAGCGGAGCGGTTCGGGTCGTACTCCAGGCGGAGAACCTGCGCCGCGGCGTCCATCTTGTCGCGCTTGAAGTCGATGACGCGGTACTTCTTGCGGTTGCCGCCGCCCTTGTGGCGGACGGTGATGCGGCCGTAGCTGTTGCGGCCGGAGTTCTTCTTCCTGACCTCTATGAGGCTCTTCTCAGGCTTGGCGTGCTTGTCGACGCCGTCGAAGCCGGAGACGCTCATCTGACGCCTTGCGGGGGTCGTGGGCCTGTAAGTTTTAATAGACATATCTCATATCCTCCCTTACGCCATGCCCTCGAAGAGCTCTATGCTCTTGGAGTCCTCGCTCAGCTTGACAACGGCCTTTTTCCAGGTCTTGGTGAAGCCCTGGGGATAGGCGCCGGTGCGCTTGGCCTTGCCCCTCACGGTGGTGGTCGTCACGCGGATGACCTTCACGCCGAAGATCTCCTCGACGGCCTTCTTGATCTCAATCTTGTTGGCATCCTTAGCGACCTCGAAGGCATACTTCTTGATGTCGAGGTCCTCCATCGACTGCTCGGTGATGATGGGGCGGATGACTATATCGTACGCGGTGGCCATCAGGCGAACACCTCCTCGATCTTCTGCAGCGCGGCCTTGTCGACCACGAGCACGCGGTTGTTCAGGATCTCATAAGCCGAGATGATGGTCGCGGTGGTCGTGGTGACGCCGGGGATGTTCCTGGCGGACTTCACAACGGCCTCGTCGACGTTCTCGGTAATGACCATGGCCTTGCCCTCGGCGCCGATCTTCCTGAGGAACTCGGCGAAAGGCTTGGTCTTGATCTCATCGACCTTCAGGCCGTCGATGACGAGGATGCTCTCCTCGGCGGCCTTGGCGCTCAGCGCGCTCTTGAGCGCGAGGCGGCGGGTCTTCTTGGTGAGGGAGTAGCGGTAGTCGCGCGGCTTGGGAGCGAAGGCGACGCCGCCGTGACGCCACACCGGGCTGCCGGCGTAACCGGCGCGGGCGCGGCCCGTGCCCTTCTGACGCCAGGGCTTCTTGGTGGTGTAGCTGACCTCGCCCTTGGTCAGAGCGCTCTGGGTGCCCTGGCGCTGATTGGCGAGATAGTTCTTGACGGACGCATGGAGGACGGCCTCGTTGGGCTCTATGCCGAAAACGGCCTCGGAGAGCTCGTATTCGCCGACTTTGTCGCCTGCCATGTTGTAGATGACTGCTTTAGGCATTTAACTCTCTCCTTTCTTTAGCCTCTGGCCGAACGCTTCTGCGGGTTCGTGCTGATGGTCGGGGTCGCGGGGCCCTTGCGGACGAACTTCTTGACGGAGTTCTTCAGGTACACGATGCCGCCCTTGGGGCCGGGGATCGCGCCGCGCACGACTATCATATTGAGCTCGGGGTCGACCTTCACAACGTCGAGGTTCTGAACGGTGACCTGCTCGACGCCCATGTGGCCGGCGCCGATCTTGCCCGGGAAAATGCGGGAGGGGTCGGTGCTGCTGCCCATGGAGCCGGCGTGACGGTGGACAGGGCCGCCGCCGTGGCTGGTCGGGGTGCGCCCGGCGTTCCAGCGCTTCACGACGCCGGCGTAGCCGTGGCCCTTGCTGATGCCGGTGACATCAACGCGCTCGCCCTCTTTGAAGACGTCGGCCTTCAGGACGTCGCCCACGTTCAGGGAGGAGCAGTCCTCAAGGCGGAACTCGTGCAGGTGCTTCATCATGCCCACGCCGGCCTTCTCAAGGTGGCCCTTCTCAGGCTTGGTGAGCTTCTTGGCGGCGACTTCGCCGTAGCCGAGCTGGACGGAGTCGTAGCCTTCCTTGTCCGCCGTCTTCTTCTGGACGACGACGCAGGGACCGGCCTCTATTACGGTGACCGGAACGACCTTGCCCGCCTCATCGAAGATCTGCGTCATGCCGACCTTCTTGCCGATGATGGCTTTCTTCATGTCTATTTCCTCCTAACGGTTATTGGTTGAGAGGCCTCTTGGACTTCCCAACATGACCCTGCCCGCTCACGCAAGTCGCGGGCAAATGGGTTATAAATAAGGTATTGCGCTCAGAGCTTGATCTCGATCTCGACGCCGGCGGGCAGCTCGAGGCTCATCAGGGCCTCAACGGTCTTCTGGGTCGGGTTCATGATGTCGATCAGCCTCTTGTGGGTGCGGCGCTCGAACTGCTCGCGGCTGTCCTTGTACTTGTGGACGGCGCGGAGGATGGTGACGATCTCCTTCTTGGTGGGCAGGGGGATGGGTCCGGAGACCTTCGCGTCCGTGCGCTTCGCGGTCTCGACTATCGTCTCGGCCGCCTTGTCGATGAGCTGGTGGTCGTAGGCCTTGAGCCTGATGCGGATCATTTTCTTGTTGGTGTTTGCTGCCATGTTTTTTCCTCCTGAATTCGTACTTAGACGGCTCTCGCCGTCCAGTGGTACGGTGAGCGTTTTTTCATACACGCAACCGTGCGTATCAGGCCCCGCCCGAAAAATGAACCGGCTTTTGGCCGGTCATCCCCGTACAGGCGATATACGCCATGCACGAAAAAAGCTCAGCCGCCCGATTTCGCGTCCTAAGACGCCGGACATACTCCACGGAAGTTACCGGCATTCGCCGCAATCTCCCGCTTCATCGCATAATACGCCCACCCCTGGCAGGCGCTCAATTAGAATACCAAAGGGCGGGCGTATTGTCAATAGTTTTTTTGGATTTTTGACAGAAAATTTCGCATTATTTTTGTGAAAGATTTCAGAACCTGAAAAAGAGGGCCGGGCGACGCCCGGCCCCGTTGTTTTGCGGGCTTTAAGCCTCGAGATAGCGCATCATGATGGCCGCGGCCTGGGCGCGGGTGGCGGTGGCGGCCGGTGTGACCGCGCCGTTCTCGTCGCCCTCGATGAGGCCGGTGTACATGGCCCAGCTCATGGCCTGCTGCGCCCAGGGGCTGACGCTCCCGGCGTCCGGGGCGTTGATGCCGCTGCCGAGCGCGGGCTCACCGGCCAGGCGCCAGAGCATGGTCACGAGCTGCTCGCGCGTTATCGGCGCGTTGGGCTCCGTGCCGTCGGAGATGCCCTTCCCTACGACCCAGTCCTGCGCCTTGGCGTACCAGGTGGCGCCGCCGCTGGTGTCCACGCCCTCGGCGCGGGCGATGATGGTCCAGACCATCGCGCGCGTGAGCGTGTCGTTCGGCGCGAACACGCCCACATCAACGCCGTCCATCAGGTCGGCGTAGTAGACGTACTTGACCGCGTCATAGAACCAGTCGCCCTTCGTGACATCGTAGAACGGCAGCTCCGGCTCCGGCTGCTCCTCCGGCTCGCTGACATCGGGCAGATTGCCCCAGACGGCGGTGAAAACCATATTGCCGGTGACCTTTACAGTCTGTTCCGCCTTGTAAGTCTCGCCGTTGCAGCTCCAGCCGAGGAAGATATACCCCGACTTGGAAGGAGCCGCGGGGAGGGCGTAGCTCTCGTTGAGCTTGTGGTTCGTCACCTTGTTCGCCGTTCCGTTGCCGTAGACGATGGTAACGGTGTAGGGCGCATAGGTGTTGAGGTCGCTCTCGTTCATGTCGGGAGCGACGTAGTAGACGTCGCTGCCTGTGACACTGCCGCCCTTGACCTGATCGCTGCTCGGAGCGCCGCCGCCCCAGTAGTTCTTGTCAACGTCAAGCTCCGTGGCTGCCTGCGCACTCTCGGTGCTGACATAGGTATTGCCGAGCACCCGGTTCTTTTCAAAGGTGACCTTGCCGAGGTCGGCGCCGTAGAACCAGATCTTGCCCGCGTTGTCGAAGGTGTTGCCGGTCACGGTGGTTACAACAGCGTCAGCGCCGCCGGCGAAGGACAGCTCCGTGCTGTCCGTGACGGTGTTGCCGGTGAACTCGCTGCTCTGCGCATAGCTGCAGATAGCGATACCGCAGTCGGTTATGGTAGAGCCGGTGACCTTGATGTTGGAAGTCTTGACGTCAGTTCCCGGCTGACTGTATACGGCTATGCCGAAGTTCTCAATGGTGCAGTCGGTAACTGTCACAGTCTTGTCCGTTCCGCCGTTGCCGACGGACACGGCGTAATTGGAATTGGTGCCACCGTACATCTTGACCTTGTCCAGCGTGCCGGAGACCATGGAAAAGCCGTTGCCGTTGGTCTGGAACCTGACGGTGAGCTCGTTGACCGTGAGATCCTCAGCGCCGTAGAACAGATAATTGCCGTTGACGTTGGACTCGACCTTGCCGATGGTGACGGTCTTGCCGTAGCCGTTGATGGTCATGCGGTCGACGTTCCAGACCTGATCCCAGGTCTCAACATAGACGTCCCGAAGAAGCTCCACGGTGCCGCCGTCCTTAGCGGCCTTAAAGGCCTCGGCGAGGGAGGTGTAATTTACGTTGCCGACCTTGGCGACGTAGGTTTCTTCGCCCGCGGGTGCGGTAACCGTATTTGTGCTGCCGTCGGGGTCATTCGCCGTCGTACTCTTTACAGTTACCGGCACGGAGACCGCGTCGCCGCCGCCTTCGGGCACGATGTCGAATATGTAGTCGCCCGCGCAGATGGTGTAGATGATGGTCCTTCCTTCTGTGTCATTTTTCTTTATCTCAGACTTGGTGGACTCGTTGAACGCGGTGATGGCACTGCCGTCGGCGTTGCGGACGGTTGCGCTCTCGGCATCCTCAAGCACCACGAGCACGCGATACTTCACCAGAGCCTTGGAGGCATCGTCCATGGTCAAATCGGTGTCATAGAGCCAGTTGAAGTGGGTGGCGTATATCACCACATTGCCGAAATAGTCGTTTTTCTCGATCTTGCCCTTTATGGCGCTGCCATTGCGGTCGTCTTCGTTGTTTCCGGCCCAGGTCAGGTACTGGGAGTAGTCCCAAATCTGGATGTATGCTGCATCCCAGTCGCCGCTGTCGAAGGTGTTGCCGGTGATGGTGATGTAGGTGTCTTTAGTGGCCATCTTGCACCAGTAGCCGTTAAAGGGGACATTGATGTTGATGAACTTGTTGTCGGTTATGGTTATTTTCCCGGCAGCGTGGCTGTCGCCGCAGGTGTCGTAGGCGTAGGCGAAGTCCTTGAAGGTGCAGCCGGTGATGGTGACGTTGGGCTGGTGGATAAACAGAGCCGTGCCCATGCCGTCGCCGGTGAAGGTGCAGTTATCCAAGGTCAGGCTGTCGCAGGCGCCGAAGGAAACGATCGAGGCGCCGTTCTTGGAGACAAAGTTGAGTTTTTTCAGGGTGATGTTTGCAGCATTGAGCTGATTACTGACCGTGCTTTTCACCGTGAACGAAGCCGTCACGCCCTCGGCCGCCTCAACGGTAACGTTGGCGCGGGTGATGGAGAACATGTCGTAGCTGCCGGACTGCCTGATTGTCACGGTGACTTTGTCAGTGCCGGCCATTCCGTTTGCTGCGGTGATGGCAGCGGGAAGATTATTGTACGGATTCACCGTTGAACCGGATGCAACAATTACTATTGCGTTGTCAGCATCTAGGGTATCAACTGTGTAGGTGCCGTCCGTATTTTTCGTTAAACCCTTTCCCTCAGCGAGCTGGCCGTCGGACACCTGCTCAAGCGTGCCGCCGGTGATCTTGCCGTTTTCAAAAGTCACGCCGGTACCCACGGTGGCAGACTTTTCAGCCTGTTCACCATTGTGGTTGCACGAGCCGACTTTGGTGACCACGGCCACGCCATCAGATGTGGCTGTAGTATCGGTAACGGTGCAGTCAAGGATCTTGGCTATGCCGTAAGTATTATCACCGAGATCCGCTCCGGCGATAAGGCCTGTATTGCCGATGTTGTTGTCGGAGGTTATCGTGGAATCAATAATAGCGCACTTCTCGATAGTGTTGCCATAATGAGCAATGCCGCTGATACCGCCTATGCGGTCGCAGGCCGATAGGGCTAGGTTCTCCACCGTGCAGCCGGAAATGATCATGCTGCCCTCGCCGCGGTAGCCCCATATGCCTCCGACGTAGCTGCCGCTGTTGTTGGCCTTTATATAAGAGCCCTCGCTGCCGGTAACAGTGCAGTTTTTAACTGCACTCACATAGCCGTTGCCGCCTATGCCGCCGATGTACCACCAGCCGTCGATCTCGATCTTGCCGCTTATGTGGCAGTTGGAGATCTCACTGCCGGTAAAACCGTAGCCGACAATGGCTCCGACATACAGGCTGCCCTGGATATCGACGTTTTCAATGTTTACGTTCTTGATGACGGCGGGCGAATTTGTAAGGCCAAAAAGGCCTATGTAGCTATTTGCCGCAGAATTTGCAAAACCCTTATTGATATACAGATTCGAGATGGTTTTCCCAGCGCCGTCAAATGTGCCGCTGAACGGCTTGCCGGACTTTCCTATTGGCGTCCACTCTTTGTTGGCCAGGTCAATATTGTCGCCCAGCGTGATGGTCTTGCCATAGAAATTGTTGCCCTCGTTCACGAGCTTCGCAAGGCCCGCGAGTTCGGCGGCGGTGTCGATGGTGAACTCTGGTGCGCTGTCATTATACCAGTCAGTATTAACGCTGCCGTCCCACGTGTTGTCGGCGGCGGCGGCGCCTATTGTCAGCACAGCTGTCACAATGCACACTGCCAAAAGAAGCGTAAACAAACGTTTCTTCATCTTGTTTCTTCCCATACATTTAAAAGGTATCCGAGTCGGTGTACCGACTCGGCAAAGGGCCATGGCCCTTTTTGCAGACGCGCATTGATAAAATATCACATTTTCATGCCAATTTCAACCATAATATTGAAAAAGCCGGGCGGAGGTCATCCGCCCGGCTGGGTGTTTTCAGGAGGCCACGTTCTCGCAGAAGGCCATCAGCAGCTTGGCTGCTGCGGCGCGGGTGGTCTGGCCCTGGGGGTCGAGGTTGCCGAGGTTGTCGCCCTCGAACAGGCCCTTGGCCACGGCCCACTTCATCGCCGTTCCGGCCCAGGAGCTCACCTTCGCGTTGTCCTTGTACGCGGAGAGGTTGGTGCTGGCGCTGGTGCTGTACTTGCAGTACTCGGCGTAGCGGTAGAGTATCGCCGCGAACTGCTCGCGGGTGATGGCGTCGTCCGGCTTGAACACGTTGCCCTCATAGCCCTCGACTATGCCGTAGCGCGCGGCCCAGCGCACCGCGTCGTAATAGTACGCGCTGCTCTTGACGTCGCTGAAGCTGCTGCCGCTGACGTACGGCTCGCCCTGCAGGCGCCACAGGATGGTCACCAGCATGGCGCGGCTGGTGGGGGCGCTGGGCGAGAAGGTGTAGGTGCCGGTGCCGGTCATGAGGCCCTCGGTGTAGACATAGCTCACCGCGTCATAGAACCAGTCGCCGGTCTTGACGTCCGTGAACGGGTTGGTCAGGATGCGGTAGCTGAACTCGACGGAGACGGTGACGTCGCTCTCGGGCATGGTGAAGTAGTACTGGTTCTCCTTCACGGCCTCGTAGACGCTGACCCTGCGGCCCAGCTCGTCGGTGGCGGTGATGCTCTTGACCTGATAGCCCTTGTCGGGGGTCACGTCGATGTAGATGCTGTCGCCGTCGATGCCGTAGTAGACGTAGCCGAAGTAGCCGGAGGGCTGGGCCTGCGGCACGGCGGTGCCGTTGCGGCCGACGTCCATGGTGATCTCGTGGTAGTCGTTGGTGTAGGTCGCGTGGATCTCGACGTCGCTGTCGGGCATGTAGAAGTAGTAGCTGTTCCAGTTCTTCTCGTCGCGGTAGACGGTGACGGTGCCCCAGTTGTCCGCGTAGACGGTGACGTCTTCGACTATGTAGTTGTTGTAGGGCGAGACGGTGAAGCTCACGATGTCGCCCTTGTCCGCGGAGGTGATGCCGCCGCTGACCGTGATGGTGCCGTAATAGCCGCTGGTCGTCGTGCTGATGTCGTACTCGCCCTCGCTGGTGAGGTCGACCTCAAAGTTGACGGAGTTGCTGGGCATGGTGAAGGTGTAGGTGAAATAGGTGTCGCTGTAACCCCAGTAGTTGTTGTTGTAGACCCAGCCCTCGGCGGAGCTCCACACGGAGTCGATCTTGTAGCCGTTCGCGGCGCTGACGGTGAGGGTCACGCTCTCGCCCGCGTCGGCGGAGGAGATGGCGCGTCCATTGACGTCGGTGAACGTGGCGGTGGCGCCGCGCCAGGGGTCGATGCTGCAGGTCAGGTCATAGAGGCCGTCGTCCCAGACGTTGTCGGTCTGCTTGAAGGTGACGTAGACGGTGACGTCGGAGTAGGGCATCCAGAAGGAATCGGTGCTGCTTATGGTCTCATAGCTGCCGTAGCTCCAGACGGAAACGGTGTCCACCTCGTAGCCGTTCCTGGGCACGACGCTGAAGCTGATCCACTCCCCGCCGTCGGAGGAGCTGGGACCGCTGACGTAGCCCTCGGTGTAATCGTAGCTGTAGGTGATGTCGTAATAGCCGGTATCATAATCGCTGCCGACGTATATCCACTCGCCGTTGTAGTAGATATAGCCGTTCTGATACATGTACTGCCAGTAGTCGTTCCAGCTGTTGAAATATGTCTCGTCGTACTCGTAGATCTCCCACGGCTTGGGTTGGTCATTGATGATTCCGCCGTACGCCGCCGCGCCGGTGGGCAGCAGAGCCAGCACCAGGGCGAGTACCAGCAGGGTGCTGAGCAGTTTCTTTTTCATTTTTTCCTCCTCCAGTTTACATTTTCACTTTACATTATAGATTATCCGACAAGGTCGGTAAAGCGCACTAGCATGGCCGCGGCCTGGGCACGGGTGGCGGTGCCCTGAGGCTCAAGGCCGTTGGCGGTGCCGGAGAGCACGCCCGCGCCGGTGGCCCAGCGCATCGCATCCGCCGCCCAGGAGCTCACGCTCCCGGCGTCGGCATAGGCCGCGAGGTCGCCCGAGGCGGTGACGTCCACGCCGCGGCTCATCGCATAGCGGTAAAGCACGGCGGCGAGCTGTTCGCGCGTGATGGGCTGGTCCGGGCGGAAGCTGCCGTCCTCATAGCCCTCCACCACGCCGTTTTTCGAGGCCCAGGCCACGGCCGCGGCGTAATACGCGCTCTCGCTCACGTCGGAAAAGCCGCCGCCCTCGGCCTCGGGCGAGCCCGCGAGGCGGTGGAGTATCGTCACCAGCATGGCCCTCGTGGCCGGGGCGTTGGGCGAGAAGAGCCTCTCCCCCGTTCCGGTCATCAGTCCGGCCGAATACGCGCGGAGCACCTCCGCGCTGAACCAGTCCGAGGCGGCGACGTCGTCAAACGGGCCCGCGAAGCTCACGGTGACGGTCACGGCGTCGTCCGGCATGGAGAAGTAGTACTTGTAGACCCCGTTCTCGGAGCCGGAGGCGTAGCACTGCACGGCGCTGCCCGAGGCGGTGGTTATCTTCGGGTTCTCCGGGGTGTACATCGCGCTGGGGGTGACGGTGAAGTATATGTTGTCCCCCGCAACGCCCTTGTCGGTCTCGAGCGCGACGCTGCCGAGGGCGCTGTCGAACTCGGCGGTGACGGCGTGGCTGCCAGAGGCGAGGACCGGGCTGCACAGCAGCGCGGCGGCGAGCAGGATGCTCAAAACTCTCTTTTTCATATGCGGTGCCTCCCGTAGAGCGCGGCTGAGTGTATCGACTATATCAATACATACGATAACACACTTTATTCATATTTTCAACTGTATAAAAAACCAAGCCGGGCGGTTTTTCACCGCCCGGCTCTTTGGACCTGGGTATTACTTTATGTAGTTGTAGAAGTTCATGAACATCTGGGCGGCGGCGGCGCGGGAGGCGGTGCCCTGCGGGTCGAGGACCCGGGCGGAGGTGCCGGTCACGACGCCGGACCTGACGGCCCAGCTCATGGCGTCATAGGCGTAGCTGCTGACCTTGCCGGCGTCGGTGTAGCCGGAGATGTCGGAGCCGTAGCCGGAGAAGCCGAGCCACTTCGCGTAGCGGTACAGGATGGAGGCCAGCTGCTCACGGGTTATCGCCTGATCGGGGGCGAAAGTGGTGGCGGTCATGCCCTCCACTATGCCGTTCTTGGCGGCCCAGGCCACGGCGGTGGTGTAGTAGCGGCCCGCGGCCACGTCAGTGAAGCCCGCGGCGGCCTCATACGGCTCGCCCGCCATGCGCCAGAGCATGGTGACCACCATGCCGCGGGTGATCGTCGCGTCCGGGGCGAACCTGTAATAGCTCACGCCATCCATGATGCCCTTGTCGTACACGAACTTCACCGCGTCGTAGTACCAGCTCGTGTAGGCGACGTCATTGAAGGGCAGCGCGGAGGCCGCGGGGGCGAAGTACGCGCTGACGGTGACGTACTGGTCGGGCATGTAGAAGTAGTAGACGCCGGCCTTCTTCGCCTCGTAGACCTTGAGCTGGTCGCCCTTGGCGGTCTTGACGAAGAGGCTGCTCAGCACATAGCCCGTGTCGGGTGTGGCGGTGACGTAGACTATCTGCCCATCGGCCGCCCAGGTGGTGTCCGCCTTGAGCGAGCCGTTCGCGGCCTTGTCGACGTAGACGATGTGCTCGGACACGGCCTCGGTGAAGTCGACGTAGAGGTTTACGTCGCTCTCAGGCATGTAGAAGTAGTAGACGTTGTCGTGCTTCCAGCTCTGCCAGTAGTCGACGCTGCTGCCCCAGTAATTGCGCTCGCTGATGCTGAGGCTGTTCATCGCGTAGCCGTTGTAGGGCTCGACGATGACCTGGACAAGGTCGCCCTCGCTCGCGCTGGTGTAGGGCACGAACCTGTCGAGGGCCTGGCTCCAGACGTTGAGGGAGACATTGCCGAAGCGCCCGTCGTAGATGCAGGCGATGTCGCCGTCATACCAGGTGTCGAAGGTGGCGTAGACGTTGACATTTTTGGCGGGCATCTGGAAGCTGTAAGTACCGGTGCGGCTGTAGTACCAGTTCCAGTACCAGTCCCAGGTGACCTTATTCGTCACGTCCTCGCCGCCGACGGTCAGGGACTTGAGGTAGTAGCCGTCGGAGGGCTGGACGGTGACGGTGACAGTCTCGCCGGAGCTGAGGCCGGTGGACGGAGTCGCCGTAACGCTGCCGCCGGTTGGGATGTTGGTCGTCACGGTGTAGGTCGTGGGCACAACAACAGGGGGTACATACTCGAACGTCGCACTGACGGTGACGTCATCATTGGGCATGGTGAAGGTGTTACCGGTAACCGGCACAGGAGTGCCATCTTTAGCAGTCACCGAGTAAGACACAAATTTGTAGCCTGTTTCAGGAGTGTTGCTAAGGGTCACCGTTTCACCAGCATACGCAGTTCCGCTGGGCACAGTGGTTACATTGCCGTTTGCCGGGGCGCTTATTGTAATGATATGTCCGTCTGTCCGCTCTTCAACAGTTGCTCCAACTGTGATTTCAGTCACATTCGCGTCCTCGACAGTGAATTTGAGGGTATCAGTAATATCTGTCTCAGTACCGTTGTTGTACCAAACCTTAGTAACACTATAACCCCTGTGCGGTGTAACAGTGACAGTTATTTCGTCGCCTCTGACTGCTGTATTAGACGACACCGTAATATCTGCGCCTTCCACAGGCTGAACACTGATATTGACGATTTTCCGGAACTCGGCAATAACCTTAACATTGCCTTCCGGCATTGTGAAGGTTATGTTGCCATTTTCCTCTGAAGTTTCGACTTCAGTGTCAGTATCCGCTTCCTTAACGAGCAATGTGTACAAACGGCTGTCAGGGGAGGACGCGCTGAGAACGACTTTAGTTCCGGCAGCAAAAGGTCCAGCTCCCCCTTCCTCTGATTTAGCTGTTATAGTCCCTAGCGCGTAAGCACCGTCTGCGGCTACTGTTGTCCCATCAGCCTTGTAGAAAGTTACGGTGTACGGCCCCTCCGCCAGTACGCCAGCGGGCAACAGCGCTAGCATAAGGCAGAGTACCAGCGCGGCTGCCATCAGTTTTTTGAATTTGGACTTCATTTTCATCTACCTCCATTCATTTATAATAAGTAAGTCCAGCCAGATTTATATGAGCAGGGGCGCCGGCGGTTTCCTGATTCTGTTTTCCGTTCTCCGCGTCCCTGTTGCGCAAAATCCTCCGGTTTATCAAAAGTATACCAGTAAACTGTATTAATTTCAAGATACAGCCGCCCCGATTTAAGGAATATTTAAGAATCGACATTTTCCCTGCAAAAATGTTTGACACACTCCGGGGGCTGTGGTAGTATTATGTAGTGGTAATTGGCTGCGATGGGGAGAAGTAAGCTCTCACACCGGTCTTCAGAGAGGCGCCGCCGCCGGCTGCAAGCGGTGCTGTCCAGGAGAGTCCCGAAATGCGCCCCGGAGCCTCGGACGGAGGAAATGCCGTCCCGTCTGCGCCGCGTTAAGGCGCTGCCCGGTATCAGCCGGAGAGTGATAAGCGAGAGTGGAACCGCGTATGAACTGCGCCTCTCATGCCGTCAGGCATGGGGGCTTATTTTTTTGTTCAACGTCTCTCCTTATCGACAGGAGGTAAAAATGTTCAAAGACCTGCGCGAAACCATTGAGGCCTACAAGGCCCGCGACCCCGCTGCCAGAAGCTCCTTCGAGGTCTGGCTGCTCTACCCCGGCATCAAGGCCACCCAGAGCCACAAGCGCGCGCACTGGTGCTACACCCACGGGCACAAGCTGCTTGCCCGCATCATATCCCAGCACAGCCGCAAAAAAACGGGAATCGAGATACATCCCGGCGCAAAAATCGGAAAACGCCTCGTCATCGACCACGGAATGGGCATAGTAATAGGCGAGACCGCCGAGATCGGCGACGACTGCCTCATCTATCAGGGCGTCACCCTCGGCGGCACCGGCAAGGACACCGGCAAGCGCCACCCCACCATCGGCAACAACGTCCTCATCGGCTGCGGCGCCAAGGTGCTCGGCCCCTTCACCGTCGGCGACAACTCCCGCGTCGCCGCAAACGCCGTCGTCCTCTCCGAGATACCGCCCGACTGCACCGCCGTCGGCTCCCCCGCCCGCGTCGTCAAGAAGAAGGGCGAGAAGGTCGACTACGTCCGCAACGTCGAACAGATAAACGTCACAGACCCGCTCGTGCAGGAGGTCAAGGCCCTCCGCGCCGAGCTCGAAAGACTCAAGGCCGCCGCAGGCGACGACATGAGATAAAATTCGGAGGTATGCAAAATGAAGCTGTATAATTCCGCCACCCGTACAAAAGAGGAGTTCGTACCCAACCATCCCGACATCGTGAAGATGTACACCTGCGGCCCCACCGTCTACCACTATGCGCACATCGGCAACCTCAGAAGCTACATCATGGAGGACGTGCTGGAGAAATATCTCCGCTACCTCGGCTACAACGTCAAGCGCGTCATGAACATCACCGACGTCGGGCACCTCTCCTCCGACGCCGACACCGGCGAGGACAAGATGCTCAAGGGCGCCAAGCGCGAGCACAAGACCGTCATGGAGATAGCCAAGTTCTACACGGACGCCTTCTTCGACGACTGCCGCAAGCTCAACATCAAGACCCCCGACGTCGTGGAGCCCGCCACGAACTGCATCGACGAGTATATAAAGATAATCTCCAAGCTCATGGACACGGGCTACGCCTATTTCGCGGGCGGCAACGTGTACTTCGACACCTCGAAGCTGGAGAAATACTATGTCTTCAACGACTTCGACGCCGAAGACCTCGACGTCGGCGTGCGCGAGGGCGTGGAGGAGGACCCCAACAAGCGCAACAAGAACGACTTCGTCCTCTGGTTCACCAAGAGCAAGTTCGAGGACCAGGCGCTCAAGTGGGACTCCCCCTGGGGCGTCGGCTACCCCGGCTGGCACATCGAGTGCTCCGGCATCAGCATGAAGCACCTGGGCGAGGACCTGGACATCCACTGCGGCGGCATAGACAACGCCTTCCCGCACCACACGAACGAGATAGCCCAGTCCGAGGCGTACCTCGGCCACAAGTGGTGCAACTACTGGTTCCACGTCCTGCACCTGAACACCTCGAGCGGCAAGATGAGCAAGTCCAAGGGCGAGTTCCTCACCGTCTCCCTGCTCGAGCAGAAGGGCTACGACCCGCTCGCCTACCGCTTCTTCTGCCTGCAGAGCCACTACCGCAAGAGCCTGGTCTTCACCTGGGAGAACCTCGACAACGCCGCGCTCGCCTATCAGAAGCTGGTGAACCGCATCGCGGCCCTCTCGGATGCCCCCGCTGCTATAGACGAAGCCCAAATGCAAAAGTTGCGCGAGGGCTTCACCGCCGCGCTCGACAACGACCTGAACACCTCCCTCGCCATCACCGCGCTCTACGACGCGCTCAAGGCCCCGGTGAACGACGCGACCAAGCTCGCCATCGTCGCCGACTACGACCGCGTGCTCGGCCTCGGCCTCATCGACGCCGCCGCCAAGCTCCGCAAGCAGGCCGAGCCCGAGGAGAGCGACCCGCGCATCGAGGCACTGCTCGCCGAGCGCGCCGCCGCCAAAAAGGCCAGGAATTTCGCCGAGGCCGACCGCATCCGCGACCAGCTCAAGGCCGAGGGCATAACCATCATCGACACCCCCCAGGGCGCCAAGTGGAAACGTGATTGACAAGTATTTCGCGAGGAGATATAGTGTAACCATCCCATAAAACTCAACGGGAGGTATTATAATGTACTGCACCAAGCGCATAACAGACGATATGGTCTGGGTCGGCGCGGACGACAGGCGCCTTGCCCTCTTCGAGGGAGTCTACGGCGTGCCTGACGGCGTGTCCTACAACTCATACCTCATCCTGGACGAGAAGACCATCCTCTTCGACACGGTCGACAAGGCCGTGGCCCACAACTTCTTCGACAACGTCGCCCACGAGCTGGCTGGGCGCAAACTCGACTACCTGGTCATCTCCCACATGGAGCCCGACCACGCCGCCACCATCGAGGACATAGCCCTGCGCTACCCCGAGGCGAAGATAGTCTGCAACGCCAAGATCCGCGACATGCTCGCGCGCTTCTTCCCCACCGACCTCTCCGAGCGGCTGCACCTCGTCAAGGAGGGCGACAGCCTCTCCACCGGCCGCCACGAGTTCACCTTCGTCATGGCCCCGATGGTCCACTGGCCCGAGGTCATGATGACCTACGACAAGACCGACAAGATACTCTTCTCCGCGGACGCCTTCGGCTCCTTCGGCGCGCTCAACGGCCGCATCTTCGCCGACGAGTGCGACTTCATGAACGAGTACCTCGACGAGGCCCGCCGCTACTACACCAACATCGTCGGCAAGTACGGCCCGCAGGTGCAGACCGCGCTGCGCAAGGCCGCCGGGCTCGACATCAAGTACGTCTGCCCGCTGCACAGCTTTGTCTGGAGGCAGGGCTTCGGCGACTTCCTCGCCAAGTACGACCAGTGGAGCAGCTACACCCCCGAGGTCAAGGGCGTGCTCATCGCCTACGCCAGCGTCTACGGCCACACCGAGAACGCCGCGAACATCCTCGCCGCCAAGCTCTCCGACCGCGGCGTCAAGGTCAAGATGTACGACACCTCCGTCACCCCCGCGAGCTACATCCTCTCCGACGCCTTCAAGTACAGCCACCTCGTGCTCGCCGCGACGACGTATAACGCCGGCGTGTTCGTCACCATGGACCAGCTGCTGCACGAGCTCGTGACCCACAACCTGCAGAACCGCAAGGTCGCCGTCATCGAGAACGGCTCCTGGGCCCCCACCAGCGGCGGGCTCATGCGCGAGCTGCTCTCCCAGCTCAAGGGCACCGAGTTCATCGGCGACACCCTGACCGTCAAGAGCGCCCTCACCGAGGGCCAGCTCGCCGAGCTCGACGTCCTGGCCGACGCCATCGCCGCCGACGTCCTGCCCCCGAAGCCCGCGCCGGTGGAGGTCAAGGTCAGCGCCGAGAGCGGCATGGACGGCGTCTATGAGGTCGAGAACGCGGCCTTCAACAAGTTCAGCTACGGCTGCGAGATCCTCACCACCCGCGTGGACGGCAAGGACTACGGCTGCGTCATCAACACCGCCGGCCAGATCACCAGCTCCGACCCGAAGAAGATCACGATAAGCTGCATCAAGGCCAACTACACCTGCGACATGGTCGCCAAGGCGGGCATCTTCAACATCAGCATCCTCACCGAGGACGCGCCCTACGACATCTTCAAGCACTTCGGCTTCCAGTCGGGCCGCGACGTGGACAAGTTCGCCGACTGGCCGGACGACCTGCGCACGGTGAACGGTGTGCGCTACATCGGCCAGCACACCAACGCGGTGCTCTCCGCCCGCGTCATCGACTCGCGCGACTGCGGCACGCAGATGCTCTACATCGCCGAGGTCGTCGAGGCCCACGTGCTCTCGGACAAGCCGAGCTGCACCTACAGCTACTACCACGCCCACATCAAGCCCAAGAAGGCCCCCGCGCCTCCGGCCGTCGAGGGCTGGATCTGCAAGGTCTGCGGCTACTTCCACGAGGGCGCGGAGCTGCCCGCGGACTTCGTCTGCCCGCTGTGCAAGCACGGCCCCGAGGACTTCGAGCACTACGTCCCCGCCGTCGTCAACAAGAAGAAGGGCTGGCTGTGCACCGTCTGCGGCTACTTCTACGAGGGCGAGACTCTCCCGCCCGACTTCGTCTGCCCCATCTGCCACCACGGCGCGGACGCCTTCGAGCCCGCCGAGCAGTGAGCACAGCTGCGTGAATAACGAGACGCCCCGGGTAACCCCGGGGCGTTTTATTAACATTTGGCTTGACAAGGGGCGGGATATGTCATATAATAGCCAAGCGCTTGTATAGGGGAATAGCTCAGCTGGCAGAGCGACGGTCTCCAAAACCGTAGGCCGAGGGTTCGAAACCTTCTTCCCCTGCCACCCCGGGATGGATATCCATCCCGGGGTTTTGCGTTTCATATAAGGGGACCCCCTCCGGGGGGTCCTTTTTTTGCGCCTTGGTGCGGGTGCGCCGATACGTTGGGTGGTGGTCGTTGCCTTCTGCTGCCTTTCGACCCCATTTCTTTTGTCTTGCCAAAAGAAACGGTGTCGAGCCGCC
>ERZ1643251.2487-NODE-2487-length-18711-cov-5.639633_pt1 | contig 18711 bp, 14 predicted proteins | sample MGYA00579261_ERZ1643251 | MGnify/ENA primary metagenome ERZ1643251 (study PRJEB29033, sample SAMEA4952267) | chicken gut metagenome | biome: Broiler Chicken; feature: Gastrointestinal Tract; material: Caecum | place: Ireland | collected 2018 | study: Broiler...
GGGAACGTTTAATCAATGAAGGAGTGGAATCACTCAGTAATGAAGATTTACTCTCGATTTTGTTAAAAACGGGGACGAAAGAAATGTCGGTGAAAGAACTTTCACTGGCGTTATTAAAAGAGGTTGGAAGTGTGGAACAATTACGCTTTGTAAACTACACACAATTATTGAAACTACCAGGAATTGGGGAAAGCAAGGCTTGTGAAATACTAGCTTGTGTAGAATTAGCCAAACGAATGCACCAAAAGATTCAATATATTAAAGGAACGGTTATTACGAATGCAGAATTAGTTTTTGAGTATTATCAACCGAAATTAAAAGATGAGATGCAAGAGTGTTTTTATGTATTATATTTAGATCCAAAAAAAGAAGTGATTTCTGAAAAATTATTATTTAAAGGTACCATTAATTATAGTCTTGTTCACCCTAGGGAAGTCTTTAAAGAAGCTTATTTAGTAGGGGCAACATCGATGATTTGTGTTCATAATCATCCATCGGGAAATGTTCATCCTAGTAAACAAGATACCGAAGTGACGGAACGTTTAATACAGGTTGGAGAATGGATGGGCATTGCTTTAGATGATCATGTGATTATTGGAAAAGATCTTTACTATAGTTTTTTTGAAAATGGTAATATTTAGTTGGAAAACGATGGAAAATAGTTTATAATAAAAAAGGTGATTGCAATGTTAAATGGAAGAAAAAAAATCGAAAAAAAATATATTTTATTAGGAATCGTTGTCGCAATCGTTTTATTACTGGTATTAGTATCGGCGATTGTGATGAATAAAAGAAACTTATCACCTGTCGAAATGGCAATCAAAGATAGTGTTCTTTTAGTTCAAAAAGTCGCATATGCGCCGATTCGTTTTGTAAAAGATAAGATGACTGAAATCTCAAAGTTACACAATATTTATGAGGAGTATCAAATCTTAGAAAATAAAGTTCAAGAAACGGATTCTATTAAGGCTAAAAATGCAGAATTAGAAGATGAGGTAGATAAACTTCAAAAGACACTAGAACTGAACCAAGTGTTATCGAAAGATGCCTATTTAAATGCGACGGTTGTGAATCGTAATTTAGGTTATTGGTATAATACGATTACCATTGATAAAGGTTCTAAAAATGGTGTGAAAGTGGATATGCCAGTCGTTGTTAGCGAAGGATTGATTGGTAAGGTTTCCAAAGTTACAAATTTTAACAGTACTGTTAAATTATTAACGAGTGATGATGTTAATAATAAAATTAGTGTCAAAATTAGTGTCGATGGAAAAAATGTTTATGGTTTATTATCAGGTTATGATAAGAGTTCTCGTTCTTTTATTGTGGAAGGAATTGCGGATAATACGGAAATTAAAGAAGGGGATATGGTATTGACAACAGGAATGGGAGATATCTTTCCAAGTGGTATTTTAGTAGGGAAAGTATCTAAGATTACGAAAGATAATTTTGATTTAGCTCGTACCGTAGAAGTAAAATCAGATGTGAATTTTGACGACATTCGTTATGTAACGATATTAAAACGTCAAGGTGAAGAATCATGATGATGGTTAGTGTTGTAACGGTTCTTTCCTTTTTACTAGAAGGAATTGTTTCTAACATTGTAGGAATTACGAGTACATGGCTCGTACCTTTATTTTCAATTGTTTCGTTGATTATTATTTATCCTTATTTTAACCATGAAGAAGAAAACTTTCTGAAAGTGTGTTTTGCGGTTGGTTTATTTTATGATTTAGTATATACGGATACATTAGTGATCAATGCTTGTATCTTCACACTTATTGGTTTCTTTATTCGTTGGTTAAACTCTTGGATGTCTAATCATGCGATTAGTGTATTATTTATCACTTTTTTAACCATTTTCGTTTATCGCATACTCATGTACCTCATTTTAATTGTGGTTGGTTTTCTTCCATTTGATTTAAATACACTCGTGACTAGTATTACGTCATCTTTATTATTGAATTTAATTTATGCGGAAGTACTGTATTTGATTACTGATTTTATGAGTAAAAAATATAGGATTCGTAAAATAGATTAAAAATTCGTCAAAGATTGTTGAACAAATTTTAATCAAAAAGAGTTGACAATTTTAAAAATAATGCATATAATGAAATAACGCTCGTACAAAAAGAAAAGGCAGTATAGATCGATACTGCTTTTTTATGCCTGAAAAGGAGGAATTATGAAAGTAGAACATATTACATTACCAGAAACAAATCTTATGAATAGTTATCACACCTTACAAGACTTAGAAATGAAAAACATTCAAAATTATGAAGATGCGATGATGATTAAGAAAAGTTTGTTACAGGTTTTAAAAGATTTAGTTTTAGAATATCGTTTTTTAAGAATGGATCAAAGAAATAAAGAAATTAATAAACAAATGCCAACCATTTTATCCTTACTAGCTCGTGTACAAGGGACTGACATTATTTGTAATGTAGGGGAAGAGGAAGGCGCAGTTAAAGTGTTGGATCCTTACATTGATACCGTTGATGTTTCTAATGACAACGCATTAGATACTTTACGTTTGTTGTATCAAGAATTTATGAATCATCCAACATTGTTACAAACATCATCTTTTTCAAGTCATGCAGATGTGATTCTGGTAAAGAAAAAATAACCAAATGGTTATCGTGATAGCGTAAATAAAATTAAGAGAAGAAAGAAGAGACTGATAAGAAGAATGAAGATATAAGGAGTCCTCTTCTTTTTTTCTTTGGGAAGAGGTTGTGAATATTGGTTTATTTCCTCACCAATTTCTTTCTTTACTTGTTGTTGATCCTCTTTTGATAGATTTTGAAATTCTTTGTTTTTACTTTCCAAAACTTCATTAATATTATTGCGATCTAGAGGTTTTCCGGCATCTTGGTTAAAAGCAGAAATAAGTAAATCGCGATCATCTTTTTTCTTAGAAGAAGTAAGACTTCCTCGGGTTATTTCATAAGTATGTTTTGCTTTCATCGTCTCACCATTTTAAGTATAACATGATCTCAAATAAAAAGAAATGAGAATTCTTTTTTTCTTTATTACTTGACACTTATTAGAAACTTTTTTTTGTTAGAATTCATTTTCTTAACAAGAAGAAATGTGATATGATAGAAGAGGTGGTGCGCCAGTTCGGTGCATAGTGTATAATCGGTGGGAAGCCGATATGGTAATCCCTAGCAAGGAGCCATTAGCTAGCCTTGGAGCTGAAACCGTGAGGTAAGGTTTAAGCGTAGGCAAGCAAGAGTTCGAGCCGCAATGCGAAAGCGTGAAGTTATTGAGCCTCGTAAAATAATATATAAGCAGATGTTGATAGGGTCACCTGCCTAGCAAACAAAATCGGTAGTATCGATAAAGCGAGATACTATGAGAAATCTGTCGGGGTCTTTAGGACGTGGCGAGTTCTACATTGTTACATTATGCATACCTGGGAAAACTTATACATTCCTAAGTACAAGAGGTTTCGTATACCAATTGTTAAAGCGAGCAAGGCGAAGGTATGAGTGTACAAGGACTTGGATAACCCAAGGCACTCAAAAGATGTATAAGTAGTCGGACTAACTCATAGTAGCAAAGAAGCGAGTAATGACCGTGGAGCGAAGGGGTTAGCATATAGGATGCACTGTGTATGAAACAATATTGATATGCATAGACATATCAAGAATGTAAAATGATTATACAGGATAACTTTTATAAGGTGAATGTCCTATATGAAAAGCCGTATGCCTTAATAGGGCACGTACGGTTTTGTGAGGGGCAATGAGACTAGCCTCCCACTTAAGAAAAGAGAGGTGAAAGTCGAGACTTGTCTACTCGACATGTTATGAGATGGTTAGACAAAATACCAGAACAATCGATTGTCATTGTACCTTCTACAATGAAGAAAAAAGTCATTGTAGAAATGAATCAAACGACGCAAAATTATAAAATTATGACGTTTCAAGAAGTGGAAACGTATTTAGAATTTACATTTACGAAAGACGCACTTTATTTTTTAAGTACGACTTGTCATTTGTCCATTCCGATCGCTAAAATGTATATGGAACAAATGAAGTATCTTCCTACACAAAAAATAAAACAAGAAAAATTAGAAAAAGTTCAAATCTATTATGAAGTTTTAAAACAGTATAACAAACTACAATTTTCTTCCTATGGAAAAACTTTTTTCGAGGGACGTTCTATTTATATTATAGGTTTTGATTTTTTTACCAAACTACAAAAACATACGATCGAAGAATTAAAACAAATTACAAATGTAGAGATACTCACATTCGATGAACCGCAAGCTTCGTCTATTGATGTATATGAATTTTCACACATTCAAGAAGAAGTAGAATCTGTCGCTTTAGAGCTCGCTAAAAAGATTGAAGAAGGAGTTCCTTTAAATCATCTTCATCTTATTGGTGTGACAGAAGAATATGAACCTTATATCGAACGTATTTTTAAATTTTATCAATTACCGATAGAGAATGCACAAAAACCTTCTCTTTATCACACACGAATTGGAAAAGAGTTTTTAAAAGGAGTACAAACGAAATCAAGAGAAGAAATCGTTTCGGAATTACAACAGAAGTATCACCATACCAAAGAAGAAATAAAGCTTGTTAATCTTTGTATTGATCTTTTAAATCGATATGGGTGGTACGAAGGAGAAATAAAAGAGGTATATGATTACATCAAAGAAGAGGTAAAAGAAACGTTAGTGCCTACGACAAAAGAACAATCAACGATTTCTTATGGTACGTTGTTACACACGTGGTATGATGAAGAAGACTATGTCTTTGTAATTGGAATGAACCAAGGTTCTATTCCTACCATTGTTAAAGATGAAGCTTATATTACGGATGATGTTAGTGAGCTTACGTATAAAGATTCCAGTGTCATAGAGAACAAAAATCAACGTATGGGAACCAAACAAAGTATTTTACGCATTCCTCATCTTTATATGAGTTATAAATTAGCGACCGATGAAGGGGTTTGTTATCCATCTGCTTTATTACAAGAATTACCGGTTCAAATCAAACATATCACTTGGGATTATCATCACAACTATGGACACGATTATAACTTATTAACTATGGCATCTCTTTTAGATCAATTAAAGAATTATAATCAAAATCATCCAGCCCTTCCAATACTGACCTCAACTTATGGTACGGACTCTTATTTATCTTACCATCATGAATTTACGAAGATTCCAGACTTAACTGTGAATCCTATACTTTCTTATACGAGTTTAAATAGTTATATGGAATGTGCGTTTAAGTATTATGTGACTTATCTCTTAAAATTAAATCAATATGAAGAAAGTTTTGCCCAAAAAGTAGGTAATATCTACCATTATGTTCTTTCATATTGGCAAGAAGATCCTGATCGTTTAAAACAAATTCTTCAAGAACAATTAAATTTAGTTTCCTTTACAGTGGAGGAACAAGTTTGGTGGGAACCTTTAGAAAGTCATTTATGGATGATGATTGATGTATTAAAAGATCAACAATTATGTACGGACTTTAAACAGGAAGAACATGAAAAAGAAGTGGTGGTAACGCTTCAGGATCAAGTTCAAGTAAAAGGATTTATCGATAAAATTTTGCATTTCCAAAAAGATGGAATTCACTATCATGCTTTAGTGGATTACAAGACAGGAAATACGGATATTTCATTAAAAGAATTGGATTATGGATTTGGTTTACAACTTCCATTTTATCTCTTTTTGTTGATGCATACCAAAGAGAATCCTCTTGATCAAGTAGTGGGCTTTTATCTTCAGAAGTGTCTACAATTTAAGCTTCACACCAAACACCAAGAATCTTTGAAAGAACAAATTAAGACGAGTTTAAAACTAGAAGGATATACGATCAATGAAGAATCGATTTTAAGCCATTTTGATAAAACGTATGAGAATAGCGAATGGATTAAAGGATTACAAACAACGAAGAGTGGATTTAGTAGCTATGCAAAATTAGTGACCAAAAATCAAATCGAAGAAATCAATCAAAAGGTAGAGAACCATATTTTACGTACTTGGGAAGCAATTCATCAAGGTGACTTTACCATCAATCCCAAAGTACTAGCGGATAAAAATAAAAGTTGTGGTTACTGTCCTTTCCAAGATCTTTGTTTTAAAACATATAATGATGTCGTGTATTTAGGAGGTGATGAAAATGAGTAGACAATGGACCAAAGAACAACAAGAAGCGATTTCTAAAAGTGGAACGAATATGATTATTAGTGCCGGAGCTGGAAGTGGGAAAACAGCGGTTTTAACCGAACGTGTGATTGAAAAGCTAAGACATGGAACCAGTATTCGAAGTTTACTTATTTTAACGTTCACCAATGCGGCCGCTAGTGAGATGAAAGAACGTATTCGTAGTGCCTTACAAAAAGAAGAAAGTTTAAAAGAAGAATTAGACCAACTAGATTCTGCTTATATTACAACGTTTGATAGTTATGCTTTATCGCTTGTCAAGAAGTATCACTATCTTCTAGATCTACCTAAACAAATTGCGATTACTTCTAGCAGTATTGTATCGATGAAGCGTGTAGAAATCATTGATCAAATTCTTCATGAATATTACGAAAAGAAAGATCCATCTTTTGTCTCTTTTATTCATTCCTTTTGTATTAAAGGAGATCAAAATATTCGTGATGCGATTCGTTTTTATGATGATAAACTAAATCTTCGTACCGATAAAGTAGAATATTTATCACATTATTTAGATCATTTTTATAACGAAGAGAATATAGATTCTTTCATTCAGGAGTACGTTCAACTTTTACAAGAACAAGTAGGTTATATTCAAACGCTTTTATCGTCTCTAGAATTGGTTAGTGATGGTGATTATTATTATAAAATACGCGATGTTTTAGAGCCTTTATTACAAGCTCAGGACTATTCTCAATTTTTAGTTGCTCAGACATTAAAATTAAAGAAAGTGCCTAAAGGAAGTAGTGAAGAATTAAAAAAGATGAAACAACAAATAACGGATGTTTTGAAAGATCTTAAAAGTTTATTGGTGTATGAAGATACCGATGAGATAAAAAGAAATTTGTATCAAACGAAACCAACCGCATCGATCTTAGTTGATATTCTTCTTCGTTTGGATCAAGAGATGAAAGCATGGAAGAAAAGAGAAAATGCCTACGAATTTCACGATATTTCTCGTATGAGCTTAGAACTATTAAAAAATCATCCCGAAGTTTGTGCGGAAATAAAACAAGGTTTTAGTGAGATTTTGGTTGATGAGTATCAAGATACCAACGATATTCAAGAAGAATTTATTTCTTATATTGCCAATCATAATGTTTATATGGTGGGAGATATTAAACAATCGATTTATCAGTTCCGTAATGCTAATCCTTATATTTTTAAGCAGAAGTATGATCAATATAAGCAAGAAAAAGACGGTATTAAAATTGATTTAATCAAAAATTTCCGTTCTCGAAAAGAAGTGCTTGCGGATATCAATGTTTTGTTTGATCCATGGATGGATGATGAAATTGGGGGCGCTAATTATAAACAGGAACACCAAATGGTTGCTGGAAATAAAATGTATGATGACGAAGGAAAAACCGATGAGAATTATCACATGGATCTTTTAAATTATACGTATGAAAAAGAATCTCCTTATACACGTAGAGAAATTGAAATCTTTACGATTGCTCAAGATATTAAGAAAAAAATAGATCAAAAATTCCCCATCTTTGATATGAAGAAGGGAGTGACAAGACCAGCGGAATATAAAGACTTTACAATTCTATTACAAACTGGTAGTGATTATGATTTATATAAGAAAATATTTTTATACTTTGGAATCCCATTACAAGTGTATCAAGATGAATCCATCAAATCTTCTTATGATGTTCATTTACTAAAAAACATTTTTCTATTACTAGATGCGTTTGATAAACAACGTTTTGATACAACCTTCACACATGCCTTCATGAGTGTAGGAAGAAGTTTCTTAATGGAATATACAGATCGAGAGTTGTATCACATCATTCAAAATAAATCTTATCAAAATACAACACTTGCTCGAATTTGTCTTAAAATTCTTCCTTTCTTATCCACTTCTCCTTTATCACAATTAGTAGAGAAAGTAATCGAAGAATTTGATTTTTACCGTAAAATCATAAAAGTAGGGGATATTACCCATACACTGGCAAGACTAGATCATTTATCGAGTGTGGCGAAAGGTGCTCAAGATCTGGGCTTTGATATTCCTGAATTTGTGGCTTTTTTAGAAGAGGTTTTAAATGGAAAAGAAGATATTAAAATGAAAGGAATCTTAGATCAAAGTAATACCGTAAAACTCATGAATATTCATAAGTCTAAAGGCTTAGAATTTCCTATTTGTTACTTTGCCTCTTTAGATCGTAAATTTAATACCGATGATGTAAAAGGGGATTTCTTATACGATAAAAAATATGGTCTCATATTCCCTTATTTTGAAGATGGATTAAAAGATACCATTCTTAAAACGTTATATAAAGAAACCTATACCAAAGAAATGATTAGTGAAAAGATTCGCTTGTTCTATGTTGCTTTAACTAGAGCCAAAGAAAAAATGATCTTTGTGACGGACTTATCTCCAAAAGAAGATCATGGACAGGAAATGGTTCCTACTTTAGAACGATTGAGTTATCGATCTTTTGGTGATATGTTGTGTTCCATCAAAGAACGTTTAGAAGAATATATTAAGCCAATTGATTTAGAACAATTATCGTTATCGAAAGATTATCTATTAGAATTAAAAGTTGACCTTAATAAAAAATTAGAAAAGACAAATGACAAAATTATCGAACATACTTTATCGATTCCAACTCAGGAAATTAAAGAGATTCACTATTCAAAAGAAAATCATCAATTAATTGAAGAAGATTTAGAAGAAGTTTTAAAATTAGGTAGTGAGGCACACTTATTGTTAGAAATGATTGATTTTACAAATCCTGATTTGTCTATGATTCAAAGTGATTTCTTAAGATCAAGAATTCAATGTTTCTTAGATCAAGCATTATTAAAGAATATTGAACAAGGAAAAGTATATAAAGAATATGCGTTTGTAAAAGAAGACCACATGGGAATGATCGATTTATTTATCGTCTATGAGGATCACATTGATGTCATTGATTACAAACTAAAAAATATTGACGATCCAGCTTATATTCACCAAGTTCATGGGTATCAAGATTATCTACGCGAAAGTTTTGGATTACCTGTTCATGGATATTTATATTCGTTATTTGACGGAAAATTAAAGAAGGTGTAAAAAAGATTTCTTTTTTGGACCTTCTTTTGATATAATGTATAAGAGCAAGGAGGAACTTATGGGAATCATAGATGTTATTATATTAGGAATTATACAAGGAATTGCGGAGTTTTTACCAATTAGCTCAAGTGCACATTTAATTATCTTTAGAGATGTTTTTGGAATTGGTAGTGGTATTTCTAACGATCTAGCATTAACTTTAGATATCGCCCTTCATTTAGGAACACTACTAGCGATTGGAATTTATTTCTTTCATGATTTTATTACGATGATTGGAAAAGGCCTTACAAAAGGTGTTAAAGATAAAGAAGGAAAGATGTTGTGGTACTTAATCGTGGCAACTATTCCAGCAGCTATTGTGGGTGTATTATTTGAAGAAACCATTGAAAATGCAGTACGTAGTAATTATATCCTCATTGCGGTCGCTTTAATTGTAATGGGTATTATTATCTATGTTGTTGATAAAAAATGTAGCCAAAAAGAAAATCTCGAAGAAATGACGATGAAACAAGCCTTTTTAATTGGATGTTCTCAAGTATTTGCTTTAATGCCAGGCTTTTCACGAAGTGGAACCACAATTACTGCGGCGCGTGCTTTAAAACTAAATCGTGAAGATGCGGCTAAGTTTTCCTTTTATTTATCCGCACCTGTCGTATGTGGAGCTGTTATTTTACAATTGCTAGATTCTGCAACATGGACTTTAATTTCAACCAACTTAACTGTCTTTTTAGTTGGAATCTTAGTAGCCTTTTTATCCGGATTATTCTGTATATCATTCCTATTAAAATATTTAAAGAAACACGATTTCAAACTCTTTATGGGTTATCGTATCATTCTAGGAGTGATTGTCATTATTATGACTTTAATGTAATGAGATATAGTCAAACTATATCTTTTTTTGAAAAAAGTACTAAATTTTATCAAGTTTTTTCATTTTTTTGAAAAAAGTATTAAAAATCATCAAGTTTTTTCATTTTATTGCAAAAACTTGGTGACTTTATTTAAAGATGTCATGAAAAAGAAATAAATAATAAAAATATATATATGGTAATATAGACAATAGAATAAGCATGAAAAAAATATGTAACAACATTGATGGAATCACAAAGTTAAATGTTTGAGATTGGCTGCGGAGTGAAAGTGATTAGTGTGACTCTCATCATTTCTTGTTAACAAATCGTACTTTTTCATAAAGATTTATACTCTGTTTAACTATTTAAAACAAAGGGTAAATCAAAAAAAACTAAATTTTACACATTCTATGGAAGGGGTTAATGATTGGAGTACATCTTCTCTTCAAACGTTATTAAATAGTGGTGATTATTATAATTCAATTGGTGATTATCAAGCAATAGGATTTTCAGAAAAGTCAAAAGAAAAAATCGTTCCAGTGACGTGGAATTTAGGCGGAAGTGTTCTTAATGAAACTAATACTGGTCAACAGTTTTATGATTTTGAAAGAAGTGATAATGTGGAAGATGGTCATGCCAAAGAGTGGACTGGAGAAATAGGATTATTATATCCAAGTGATTATGGTTTTGCAACTAGTGGAGGAAATCAGTTTGATAGAACTAAATGTCTATCTACTCCATTGCGAAAATGGGGAGAGACTGATTGTAGTGATCATAATTGGATTAGCAGTTTGACTTATGGTTGTGTTTGGACATTAACTCCCCGTACAGACCATTCAACACAAGTATACATAGTTATGCCAGAAGAATTGGGTTATGAAGATATTTATTCATATCCATGTCGCGTTCTTCCAACCTTGTATTTAAATAGTAATATAGAATTTGTTTCGGGCAGTGGAACACTTGATGATCCATATGTGCTAAAATAAAAGCTAGTCGATATCATAAAACTTTTAACATTCTTTTCCAAATCTAGGATAAGTGAAAACTTATTCTTTTTTTGGTGAAAAAAAAGGAAATGAGGGTTAGTACGAAGTATATTCTAATAGAGGTGGTTTGATGAATGAACAAAAAAAGAAAGTAATAGTAACGGTGTTGTTTAGTTTATTGTTTTTAGGAACGAGTATTTATTTTTGGATAAAGCCTTCTTTAAACAAAGAAGAAAAGGTAGAAAAAAATACGGAACTCGTAAAAAAAGAAAAGGAGGAAATAAAAGATATTGAAGAGGAAACGTTGATTGTGGATATTAAGGGAGAAGTCAATGCTCCTGGAATTTATGAAGTTCCTAAAGGTACAAGAGTGATGGATGTGATTACAAGTGCGGGAGGTTTAACAGGTAATGCCGATACGAGTCAAATTAATCTTAGTAAAAAAGTAAGTGATGAAATGGTGATTATTGTAGATAAACAAGGAGAAGTTGCTTCTAATTCTGAAGGTATTCGTAATGATGCTAGAATCGATACAAGTGAGGCTTTAGTTTCCGGGGGAAGTAATGAAGTAACGGTAAATGGACCTGTTTCGATTAATCAAGGAACCAAAGAACAATTGATGACACTACCTGGAATTGGTGAAGTCAAAGCTCAAGCCATTATTGATTATCGAAATAGTCAAGGTGGATTTCAAACACTAGAAGAATTAATGGAAGTGAAAGGAATTGGCGAATCTACTTTTAATAAACTTAAAGAAAATATTACACTCTAGTTTCTTTCTTTTCTTCTTTCTTCTTTGTGTGTTATATGTTAGTTTTATTCGAATTCAATTAGGAAAGTCAAGTGTATATTCTAAAGATACAAACGAAATCGTTGGAGTCGTTACACAAGTAAAACAAGAAGAAGAGTATACGGTTTTAGAAATCAAGGCAGAGGAGAAGGTTCAAGCCTTTATTCCAGAGTCACTATCGATTCCTTTAGGAAGTAAAGTAAAAGTAGAAGGTACGTTTGCTTTACCAGATAAAAATACGACGAAAGGTTTATTTAACTATCGAAATTATTTACTTAGTAGGGGAATTGTTTGGACGGTAGAGGTAGAAAAGTTTCAAATTCTTTCTGAAAAAACTTCTTTCCTTTTATTTGTCAAAGATCAGTTGTCTGGGCTCCTAAAAACAAGAGAAAATAGTGAGTATTACCAAATGATTATCTTTGGTGATTCTTCTTCGATTCCAGAATCGTTTGAGGAAGCTATACGAACACTAGGCATTAGTCATTTGTTTGCTTTATCAGGATCTCACTTAACGTTTATCTCTTTCTTCCTTTTTTATTTACTTCGAAAAGTGTTCGATAATGAGAAAAAAGTTTATCTTATCGTGTGTATTTTATTGTTTGGATATGTTTCGATGACTAATTTTAGTGTTTCTTTAATAAGATCCTATGTCTTTTTTGTTCTGTTTAAAGCTAATCGTCTTTATCATTGGAATTTTAAAAACACGACATTATTCTTTTATATTTTAGGTGGTTTTTTACTTTATCGTCCCTGGTGGATTTATGATCTTGGTTTTCAATATAGTTTTTTGATTTGTTTTTATTTACTGGTGTTTTCCAAATGGTTATCTTCTTCAAACTATCTGATATCTGTATTTAAAATATCTACAATGGCTTTTCTTGTCAGTGCGCCTATTTCCATGTTTCACTTTTATGAGCTGCACCTGTTAAGTATTTTCTGGAATTTACTATTTGTTCCCTTTTTTACTTTTATTATTTTTCCTATCTGTTTTCTTGGGTTTATTTGTCCGTTGTTTGATCCCGTTTTTTCCTTGCTTGTTTCTTTATTAGAAATGATGGTCTCACAGGCTAGTTCGATACCATTTGGACATCTTGTTTGGATGCGATTTCCTTTTGTGTGGTACCTTCTTTTAGAAGTGTTTATCTATTTTAGTTTTCAAGGAATCCTTCGTAAGAACTATTTTTATGTCAAAGTAACCTTTCTATTCTTTCTTTTTCATTTTATTTTTCCTACTTTACGTTCGAGTGTGACAGTAACTTTTTTTGATGTTGGACAAGGAGATTCAACGATCATTGTTTTACCGCGTAATGAAAAAGTCATTATGATTGATACAGGAGTATCAACAGATGGGAAACGAATGAGTCGAGAAATTATTCCTTATTTAAAAAGTTTAGGATGTAGGAAGGTAGATTCTTTAATTTTAACGCATGGTGATTTAGATCATGTTGGAGATGCGGAAACATTATTAGAACACTATCCAGTCGATAACATTCTTTTTAATGCGAACAATTATTCAAAAGAAGAGCTTGACATTTATAAGCTTGCTCATAAAGAAGGAATTCAAGTGAAGAAAGTAAATCAGGATTATTTAAAAATAGGTTCACAACGTTTTAATGTTTTAAATAGGAAAAGTGTAGAGGACGAGAATGAAAGTAGTCTTGTTCTTTATACAAAGTTGAATCATTTTTCTTTTCTATTTATGGGTGACTCTACAACAAAGGAAGAAAGCGCGATCATGAATGAATATGTATTACCTAAAGTTGATGTATTCAAAGTGGGTCATCACGGTTCTAAAACGAGTACAAGTGAAAAATTGATGGAACAAATTCGTCCACAGTATGCGGTGATATCGGTAGGAGAAAATAATCGTTATGGTCATCCGACAAAAGAAGTATTAGATCGATTAAAAGAATCTGTTTTATATAGAACAGACTGGGATGGAAGTATTACTTTTCGTGTTAAAAAAAACAAATTAGTTATAGATCGGTAATCACATTTTGAAATCTTCCTCATATATTATTTATGGAAGGATGAATGAATATTTTAAAGTGTTTTGGGATATATTAAAGGTAGATGGTGGTTGTTTCTCATGCCCGCTAAGCATTTAGCGTTTATATAGATAGAGCCTTTTTGGGCTCTTTTTTGTAAGAATCTTCAAAAAAATGAAAAAAATTTCGTCAAAAAAAAGGAAATCGAAAAGTTTTGTTGTATATTAATAATAGGGAGTATGATACTATGGCATTAATAAGCAATGAAACCATCAATGAAATACGTAGAAGTGTTGATATCGTAGATATCATCTCTGGATATTTACCACTGACACAAAAAGGGAAAAATTTCTTCGGTGTTTGTCCTTTTCACGATGACACCAATCCGAGTATGAGTGTATCTAAAGAGAAACAAATTTATACTTGTTTTTCTTGTGGGGCAACAGGAAATGTTTTTCGCTTTGTGATGGATTATGAAAATGTATCATTTTTAGAAGCGGTTAAAATTGTTGCGGATCATGCGGGAATTGATATTCAGATTGATACGCGATCTTCTAAAAAGAATGTTGCCCATCTTCAACCGTTATATGATATGTATGAATTAAGTCAAAAGCTGTATCAAAATAATATTAATACCAGTCAGGGAAAAGAGGCACGTACGTATTTAAAACAACGTGAGATTGACGATTCGATTATTAAAGAATTTGGTATCGGATTAGCACTTCATCAAAGAGATGTATTAACGAAGTTATTTTTATCAAAGAAATATAGTCATGAAGATATGGTCAAAAGTGGCTTGGTTTTAAAAAATGATTATGGATACTTAGACATGTATCAAGATCGTATTATGTTCCCTTTATGGGATATCTCTGGTCGTATTGTTGGTTATAGTGGTCGTTTATATAAAACAGAAGGAAATTTTAAATATATTAATACTAGAGAAACGGAAATCTTTAAAAAAGGAGAACTTTTATACAATTATCACCGTGCGAAAGATGAAGCACGAAGATTAGATACCGTACTCATTATGGAAGGTTTTATGGATGTCATTCGTGCTTACACGATTGGGGTAAAAAATGTCGTTGCGACAATGGGAACGGCAGTTACTAAGGAACACATTGTTTTATTAAAGCGAATGGCTAAAAACATTTTACTCGTTTTTGATGGGGATTCTGCAGGAGCGAAAGCAACTTATGCGTGTGCAAATGAATTATTAAAAGTGGGAATTACTCCTAAAATTGTTCGTTTAGAAGAAGATTTAGATCCCGATGATTATATTAAAAAATATGGAAAAGAACGTTTCCTAAGAAAGATCAATCATCCGATCAATGTCATGGATTTTAAACTATCTTATTTAAAAGAACATCGTGATTTAACGAGTAACGAAGATTTGGCAAGATATGTTCAAGATGTGTTACAAGAATTATCTATGATTGAAGATGATGTGTTACTAGAGTTAACGATCAAGAAGATGAGTGAAGAATCTTCTTTGGATGAATCTTTTTTACGAAAGAAATTAGAAGAGATTCGAGAGAAGAAAGAACAAAAAGAACAAAAAAATAGTCAAAATCTTCCAACGAAAGAAAAAAAGAAAGAAATTTTAAACAATAAATATACCCAAGCTGAAAAAAATTTGATATACTACATGTTGAAATCGCCAGAAGTGATTAAAATGTATGATCGTAAGATGACTTATATGCCTACCGAATCGTATCGTCTTTTGGCACGTGATATTAGTTATTTCTATAAGCAGTATCACCAAATTAATGAAGCTGATTTTATTACTTTTATTGGAAATAATCAACAAAAGATGGATACGTTAGGTGAAATCTTATCACTTCCTTTAAAAGAAGAGTACACCTTAGATGAGATCGAAGATTATATTGCGGCGATAAGACAATATAATGTTCGCTATGAACAACGTCGTTTAAAAGAGGAAATGAAAAAGATCACAGATCCTTTAGAAAAAGCTAAAATTGCACAAAAAATTATAGAATTAAAAGTAAAAGGAGAATAAATATGTTACACGAAATTAAGACATTTGATGAAAGAAAAGAAGACTTATTAAAATTAGGAAAAGAAAAAGGTTTTATTACTTATGAACAACTTGCGAATGCATTAAAAGGATTAGAACTAGATGCGGACAGTTTAGATGATTTATATAATGTATTTAGCGAGAATCATATTGCCGTTGTAACGGAAGATGAAGCGGGTTCTGGGGATGATGGAAAAGCTGGAAAACAATCAGAAACGAATTTATTATTAGATGATCATGATTTAACCAAAGATTTAACCATTAACGATCCGGTTCGTATGTATTTAAAAGAGATTGGACAAATTAAACTTTTAACAATGGAAGAAGAGTTAGAACTTGCTGATCGTATTGCGGCTGGTGATGAAATGGCGAAAGCAACTCTTGCCGAAGCGAATCTTCGTTTAGTGGTTAGTATTGCTAAACGTTATGTAGGACGTGGAATGTTATTCTTAGATCTTATTCAAGAAGGAAACATCGGATTAATGAAAGCGGTTGAAAAATTTGATGTGACCAAAGGATACAAATTTTCAACTTATGCGACTTGGTGGATTCGTCAAGCAATTACGCGTGCGATCGCGGATCAAGCTCGTACCATTCGTGTCCCTGTACATATGGTTGAAACGATTAACAAATTAACTCGTGTTCATCGTCAATTGACCTTAGAGTTAAATCGTGAACCAACCGAAGAAGAGTTAGCAAAGAAAATGAATACTTCAGTAGAAAAGATTCGCGATATTTATAAAATTAGTCAAGAGCCTGTAAGTTTAGAAACTCCAATTGGCGAAGAAGATGATTCACATTTAGGAGATTTTGTTCCTGATGAACGTAATATGAGTCCGGAAGAATATGCGACGAATGAGATGTTAAAAGATGAAATTTCTGAAATCTTATTAACCTTAACCGAACGTGAAGAAAAAGTCATTCGTTTACGTTTTGGATTAGAAGATGGAAAATCACGTACTCTAGAAGAAGTAGGGAAGATGTTTAACGTGACACGTGAACGTATTCGTCAAATCGAAGCCAAAGCACTTCGTAAACTTCGTCATCCTTCTCGTTCTCGTAAGTTAAAGGATTATATGGGAGACTAGTATGCGTTTATCCAAACGTTTAGAGGCAGTTGCCTCTTTTCTTTCGCCAGAAGAGGGTGTAATTGATGTTGGATGTAATCATGCTCACTTATGTTTGTTTTTAGCGTTTCACCAGCACCCCTCTCGTTTGATTGCTAGTGATTGTAATCCTAAGTCTTTAACCAATGCCATGATGGATGCCAAGAAGTATCAAGTGGAAGAACAAATGAAATTTGTCGTTACTGATGGATTAGATGGTCTTTCGATTTTACCTACAGATGCGGTAGTGATTGCGGGATTAGGGACAAGAACCATTCTTCAAATATTAAAACCAGAAGTTTTAGAACAAGGAAATCATTTCATTTTACAGAGTAATCGTGATTTAGAAATTCTTCGAACCTATATGATGGAACATGGCTTTTATTTAAAAGCGGAACTTCCTGTGATGGATCGTAAAAAAGAATATATCGTGATGGATTGGTGGAAAGGTGAGGTTTCTTATACACCTTTTGAATTACGATATGGTCCTTGTATTTTAAAAGAACAACAGAAAGAATATATGAGGCATCAAATAGAGTGGTTAGAGCAACAAATAAAACGTTGTGAGAATGTTCCTGAACTTCAAAAACAATATAGAGAAGAAATAGAACACATAAAAAAATTAGATTGGATCTAATTTTTTTATTGAAAGAATGTAGGACCGTAGGAAAAGTTCTGATGATTTTGAATGGTTGAAATTTCTTCTGTAGTGTTCGAAGTGGAGGTTGCTGGAGTTTTTGGTTCTGGTGTTGGTGTAGGAGAATCTACTTTTTTAAATTCATTCATGACACGAAACATCGTTCTTGCATTTTGTAACATCGGTGTCGCTTGATTGATAATACCTAAAGTACGCTGGGCATTGTTTAACAAACTAGACCAATTAAAACCACTTGCTAGTCTAGAAAATAAACCACGAGAAGCAATAGAAGGTGCGCCATATAAACTACTTGCCGGATTCATCATGTAGTAATAAGGATTATAATAGTTCATCGTAAAACTCCTTTCTAAAATATTATATGATTTTCATAAAAAATATTGGATTGAAAGCAAAAGTTTTAAATAGTTTTTATTACAAATCCTCTAAAACAAGCAATAGTTATGTAATAAATAAAGAATAACTAATAGCAAATTTTATAAATTATTTTTTTGATTTTAATCTGAGTGAATAAGAACTTCTTTTTTGAATGTGAAATATATAGTTTTTTGTTGTTTGATTATACATTTTATGGTAAAATATGGGAAATTCGTATTAAATATGGAGGACATTTACATGAATATAACAGTTGTTGGAATAGGATATGTTGGCTTAGTAACTGGTTCAGTCTTGTCTTATATTGGTCATAAAGTAACTTGTGTTGATGTTGACGAAAGAAAGGTGAATATGTTAAAAAATGGAACAGTTCCTATTTATGAACCAGGCCTAGAAGAACTTATATTAAAAAATAAAGATAGAATAATTTATACTACAGATTATAAGAATGCATATGCAATGAGCGATGTTATTATTATTGGTGTTGGAACTCCAGAAAGAGAAGACGGCTCTGTTAATTTAGATCATGTGAATTTGGTATGTGATCAAATTGCAAAATCTTTACAAAAAGATTGTATTGTTGTGTTAAAATCTACGGTACCAATAGGAACTAACGATGAAATAGAGGAGAAGTTAAATAACGAGGTTAGAGAGGGTATTAA
>ERZ1643251.2489-NODE-2489-length-18709-cov-4.842768_pt1 | contig 18709 bp, 17 predicted proteins | sample MGYA00579261_ERZ1643251 | MGnify/ENA primary metagenome ERZ1643251 (study PRJEB29033, sample SAMEA4952267) | chicken gut metagenome | biome: Broiler Chicken; feature: Gastrointestinal Tract; material: Caecum | place: Ireland | collected 2018 | study: Broiler...
GTTACCAGTACCTGACCGTCATAAGACGCCTGATCCCTTATCGGGTATTGGTCACTTAAATAAACCAGGGCCATTATGTCCCATTCCTGCACAATTTCCTGCAGGGCTCCTCTTGCTTCCTCCACCCAGGCGACGGTTTCTTCATCCAAAGCATGGGCTTCATAGGTGAATGCACCGGTCAGAAACAAACCGGCCGCAATACATATAGTGCTCAAAAACAAAAGAAATTTTCTCATGAAGTCACTCCTTTGTATCTTTTAACGCCTCCATGCGGTATCATAACATAAATTTTTTCATTGGCTACTGGAAATATCTGTTTTGCATAAACATTTCAGCCTAAAAGCAGCTTTGCAGCTTCGATGGCAATACATTCAAACAAATACCATCTGCTGAAGCCGTTTATTCGATAGCAGTAAAGATAGCGATCCCTGATTCTTTTTGCGGCTTCCTTCAGGCTTCTTCGATTGCTCGCCCCGCCAAGATAAAAATCAGCCAGCACTCGATCCGCCGTCACAATTCTTCGTCCCTGTTTGACCATCTGCAGGTAAAATCCGTAATCATCATGGATTCCCAGTCTCCGGAAAGGGGTCTGCTTATAAATTTCCGCCTTCACAAAGGTGGTAGGATGATTCCAGTCTCTGGAGGTCTGAAATTTCCGTAATCTGGCTCTTTTTATATATGTGCCCCCATCTCTGCGATGCATTCTGATGTGGGCGAACATCAGATCACAGCCCTCCTTCTCAAAAACCTGACAGGCGGTTTTCACCGCATCCGGCTCATAGGCGTCCCCACTGTTTAAAATACCTATAATCTCTCCCTCAGCCAGGGCAATCCCCTTATTCATAGCGTCATAAATGCCCTGATCCGGTTCGCTGACAATCCGAAGGGGTATCCCCTTTTTTAAAAAAGCCTCCCGGTAGCTCTCCGCCTTCTCCACCGTTTTATCACTACTGTTGCCATCGATGATCAGATACTCCATGTCATCCCAGGACTGATCCAACACTGACTCCATGGTAAATCCTATGCAGTTTTCACTGTTATACGCAATGGTAATGATGCTGGCTCTCATCTCAAACACTCTTTCTTATGCTTTCCAAAAAAGTATACTTTCTATATCCTTCAGGCCCTTGGTTCAGCCCCGGGTCAACAGTAAAGGATCCAAATGCCTTATTTGTCATTTGGCCGATTCTGCCGGGCATTTTAGAACAAATCTTTACCACGGGATTCAGCGCTCTCATCAGATAAACCTTTTTCCCACCGGCTTCTCCAATGGCCTTTACCATCTGAGCGGTGGACGCGTATTCCTCATTCTGAGGAAAAAACAACCCTCCTTCTCCGCTCTCTATCAAAAGGCGGATAAATTCCGCCAAATGCTCCACATAAATCACGCTTCTCCTGTTGTCTATATCAGGAAAAACAGGCAGACTCCGGGCCAGCTTCACCAGCATGGGAAAATTTCCCTTGCTGCCCTGCCCGTAAACCATAGGAAGCCTGAGAACCGCCACATGAAAATCTTTCCTCCGAAGCTTAGCGAGCTCCAACTCCGCCTGGTATTTACTCTCCCCGTAAAAATTAGCAGGCTCAGGCTCTGTGTCCGCCGTAATGTGCCTGCTTTTTCCGGGCCCCGCGCTGTCGCCGTAAACGATTACGCTGCTCAAATAAATAAACAGAGGTATCCCCGCCTCTCTGGCTCTTTTTGCCGTTTCCACCGTCAAGTCTCTGTTAATCCTGTAATACAGTCTTTTGGTCTCTTCTGCTACTCTTCCGGTATCCGCATGAGCGATACCCGCCACATGAAGCAGGACGTCAAACCCTTCCGGCAAACTTGCCTCCCCATTCCTCAGAGAAATCTTCCCGACCTGGTAAGCTTCCTGTCCTTCTCTTTGATTCCACTCCCGCAGATATTTTTCCATCGCATTTCCGATATAACTATGGACTCCGGTGATCAATATTCGTTTCATATATTTTTCACTTTCTATTTTCGCCTGTTTTCAACCGGTCTGGGATTCACTTTTTAGGGGCTTTTCCTTCTTCCTCATGCCGTTCCTTCATGCTTCCGGTTCCTCCCTCCACTATGCCTTCCCCTGCCAGTACTTTCAAAAAGGTTCCAAAAAAGCAGCGAAGATCCATAGCCGGCCCTATTTTGGCCACATATTCTCCGTCGAGCCGCGCCTTTACGGGGATCTCCAGCTCGTCCCTTCCGTTGATCTGGGCCCATCCGGTAAGCCCCGGGCGCACATCGTTGGCTCCATACCTGTCTCTTTCCGCAATCAGATCATCCTGATTCCATAAAGCCGGCCGGGGTCCCACCACAGCCATATCCCCCTTTAAGATATTCAGAATCTGAGGGAGCTCATCCAGACTGGTTTTGCGCAGAAAATGTCCCATTCTGGTAATATACTGTTCCGGATTTTTCAGAAGATGGGTAGGCATATCCTTTGGCGTATCCACCCGCATGGTTCGGAATTTCAGGATCAAAAAGTGGGTCTTATGAATCCCCACCCTCTTCTGCTTAAAAAGCACAGGTCCCCTGGAGTCCAGCTTAATAGCCAGAGAAAGCGCCAAAAGCACGGGGGATAAAACAATCAATCCCACAAGCGCCAGCAAAAAGTCAATTCCTCTTTTTATCCTCTGATACATAATTCCTCCCCGCAGCAGACATCCCAAATCGTTATGCCTTTCTCACGCTTCATAATTGTAGGTGGGCACAATCTCCTTCACCATTCCCCGAATATCGCTTTCCTCATTCATAGAAGCCCGGCGCAGCCTTTCCAGCTGCTCCTCAAATTCTTCCGCATCGTACTCTATGGGCTTGCCAATGTAAATCATCCGGTTGGCAGTTGCCTGAAGTCCTTCCTCATTCATCAGGAGCTCTTCATACATTTTTTCTCCGGGGCGCAGCCCGATAAACTCAATTTTTATGTCCTCCCCCACCCGGTATCCGGACAGCTTGATCAGATTAGTAGCGAGATCCACTATTTTCATGGGCTCTCCCATGTCCAGAACGAAGATTTCTCCTCCCCTGGCATAGGCTCCCGCCTGAAGCACCAAAGAAACCGCCTCCGGGATAGTCATAAAATAGCGGATAATATCCGGGCTGGTGACGGTAACCGGTCCGCCATGCTCAATCTGCTTTTTAAATAGCGGTATCACGCTGCCGTTGCTCCCCAGAACATTCCCAAACCGCACGGCCACATACTCTGTTTTTGACCTGCGGTTCAAATTCTGAATAATCATTTCGCAGATACGTTTACTGGCTCCCATAATATTGGTGGGATTCACCGCTTTGTCCGTGGAGATCAGCACAAAACGCCGGGTTTCGTATTTGTCTGCTGCTCGGGCTACCTTAAGAGTTCCGAACACGTTGTTTTTCACAGCTTCATTGGGACTGTCCTCCATAAGAGGCACATGCTTGTGAGCCGCCGCATGATACACAATATCCGGCCGGTAAATCTTGAAAATCTCATTGATTCTGGCCGTATTGCGAACGGAGGCAATCAGCACCTTCATGTCAAGACCGGGAAACTTCTGCTTCAGCTCCTGCTGAATTTCATATGCGCTATTTTCATAAATATCCAGAATCACCAGACGCCTGGGACCGTGCTGGGCAATCTGCCTGCACAGCTCGCTGCCAATGGATCCTCCGCCTCCCGTCACCAGCACAGTCTTGCCTCTGATATAGCCCATAATTTCCTCCAGATTCACCTCTATGGGATCCCTGCCCAGAAGATCCTCTATCTGCACCTCTCGGAGCTTCGACACATTCACGTCCCCGTTTATAATCTGATACATGCCCGGCAGTATTTTCAGCCTGCATCCGGTCTCCTTACATATTTCAAGAATGGGCTTCAAAGCCTGCCTGCTTGCCGAAGGGATGGCAATAATAATTTCATCGATATTATATTTTTCCACATTCTCGGGAATGGACTCCCGGCCCCCCACAATAGGAACCCCCCGAAGATATTTTCCATGGCATCCCGGATTATCGTCAATGGCGCAGGCCACATGAATGCTCAGATAGCTGCTGCTCTCAATCTCCTTCAGTATAGCGTTGCCCGCCGCACCCGCTCCCACAATCATACAATTTATGCGTGATTTTCCGCCGAAATGATTCAGTCGCCTGTTCTGGATCATGCGCAGAATCCTGTAGCTGAAACGGATACCGCAGGTCAGCACCATGAGAAAAAATCCATAGAAAAAAGGATAGCTCATGGGAAGCTTTACTCCCTCGATCCAGAAAATCACCGGCTGCATAATGGAACATATCACCACCGCTATGGCGTTATTCACCAGCTCCGTGTCCGAGGCATACCTCCATACGCTGTTGTACAGCTTAAAAATGGCAAACACCGCCAGCACGATCACAGCATTGTATCCATATGCCCTCAATACCGCCTCCCAGAACTCCCTGGGCACATCCATGAACTTAAAATCATAGCGGACGTACAGGCTGAGTACCGAGGCCACCAGAATGGAAACCAGATCGGACACAATCAGCAATATAATCCTCGTAACGGGCACCTTCAGGATACCTACTCTAATGTCATTTAACTTTTTCATAGCCCTTTCACCTTTTTATGAATACGGCGCACCATCCTGGGAGCCATCCCAAGCAGCGTCAGGTACACCTTATTTTTCGGAGTCAGAAAAGGATTGGCCATTCCCTTTGCCCAGTTTTTACGAAGATACCCTCTGACCGCCCTGTACTCAGTGTTATCAGACGTCATATGCTCCACCGGGATATGAAGCATATAGTCCAGACGCTGAAACAGTCCAAAACGCAGCGCTTCCGTCATGAGCTGCGGATATTCTCTTTGTACTATATCCAACACCATATCAGCATTATCCACGTTATCCGCAAACACTCTGGAAAAGCCGCTCTGCTTTCTGGTATTGCTGCCCATTCTGCAAAAAACATGATACGCCTGCTGAGGAAGGGATACGATAGGTCCTATTTGGGGCAGCATATTCACAAGCAAATGAAAATCCTCGTTCAGCATCCCCTCAGGAAACTGGCGGGATAAAAACAACTCCCTTCTTATAAGCTTAGTACAAAAGGAGCAGTCCCCTCTGTGCAGAATAAGTTCCCTCAGAAAATCCTCGGGCGCAATGCTTATGGTCCTACTTGGAGGAACACAGATATCCGGAAGCCGCCTTCCATCCTGAGCGGTCTCATCCCTGCCCACCTGAGCCGCCCTTGTGCCGAAGGACGAAACCGCCTCCACAAGAAGCTCATACATATTATAGTCCACATAATCATCGCTGTCCACAAACCCCAGGTACTCTCCCCTTGCCTTGGAAATACCCAGATTTCTGGCAGAGGAAGAGCCTCCATTCTTTTTGTGGAATACCCTGATACGCTCATCTTCTGCAGCCATCTCCTCACACAGCTTACCCGATTCATCCTCCGAGCCGTCATCCACCAGAAGTATTTCCAAGTTGGGGTAAGTCTGAGCCTGCAGGGACTTCACACACCGAGGCAGATATTCCATGACATTATATACCGGTACAATCACACTAATCAACGGTTTTTTCAATTCTGATCTCCCTTCAGCCTCTTGTACATTTTCCTCTCCGGTATCACCGGGGCGGGAGAGCAGGGTCCGGCGGAAGGCTCCCTTTCAAACTCCAGAGAAACCTTTCCGGCCGATGCCTCCAGCTCGGCTGCAGTAAAAAATCCCAGCCTGACGCACAATTCCAAAAGTCTTTTTGCCGCATTTCCTGCATTCCACTCCTGCACAATCGTCTCTACTGCTTTTCGTCCCATCCTTTCGCGCAGCCTCCTGTCCTCCAGAAGACGCTCTGTCTGGGCAAACAGCTCATCCTTACATCCATCCCGGTAAATGAGCCCGTTTATTCCATGCTTCACCAAAAAGGGGACCGCTCCCACCATATGATCGGCCACCAGGGCGCATCCGCTGTTCATTGCTTCATTCACCACGGCTCCCCAGCCTTCCTTCCTGTCGCTGGTCATCAGATATATCTCCGATTTTTCCATCAGTCTCCGTACCTTTTCAGGGGACTGATAGCCCAAAAGGCTTACCTGGTTTTCCAGACCGTACTCCGAAAGCATGCGGCGAATGAAAGGCTCCATTTCACCGCCTCCCACCATATCCATGTGAAAGGAGACTCCCCTGAGCTTCAGATACCGGGCAGCTTTCAGAGCCAGCTCCGGATGCTTCCAGTCAATGAATCTGGCGGCCCAGAGAATGCTGCCCGGCGTCTTTTCTCTCATAAGCCGGTCCACGTCATATGCTTTCGTTTCCGGAAAATATCCCCAGCGAAGCAGCTTTCCGGGATAGGCCCCGACGATATGAAAATCCGAGGGCACATAGGCCCCGGAACACAGCATATAGACAGGCTTTTTGCGGTATCTTGTATGATCCTGATATTTTCTGAAAAGCCCTCTTGGAGAAACAGCCCTCCACTGTCCCGTTTTATACAGCCTTTCGCTGTAGCGTATCACAGGCTTCCCGCTTTCTAATCTTCCCCTTATGTAGCTTTCCTCGTCCGTTCCGCCAAAAAGCGCCACACCGCTCTCCTCTATCAGCCGACGGCACATCTTTTCCTCTCTGTAATACAGCTTCAAATACGGAGCCTTCTCATTTTGGCTCCACCCCATTCGTATCCTCTCTTCCTCCATGGGCTCTGTCTGTATAAAGGCAAAATCCCCTGCGAGCAGATCATACATGGCGCTGCAGAAAGGAATCTGATGATGATTCAGATAATTGGACACAAATACAAATTTCATTCTTCTCCCGTTTCAGCTCCTTCTTACCTGTTCAGGCATTGTCCTAAAGCGTCCCCTCCATGATATTTGTGTAAATATCCAGCAGCCTGCGGTAATTTTTCTCTCTGTCATGAGTTTTTGCCGCGTGCTCCCGGGCGCTGCTGCAATATTGTACGGCCTTTTCCCTGTCTGCCCAAATCTCCAACACCGCCTCCGCCAGACGCCTGGAAACAGCGGATAAACCCTTTTCCCCCTTATCTGCAACCTCTTCGCTATCCTCAGTTCCCTCGCCTCCGGTTCGGTCGAAGGAATTACAAGAAGTCCGAAATCCCCTATACAAAATGCCGTCCTCCCCGTTCCGGAATATACTGGGGATTCCTCCCACATCTGCGCTGACGCAGGGCATTCCCAGAAGCATAGCTTCCCCCAGAGAATTGGGAGAATTTTCTATGGTAGAGCAGCAGACAAACAAATGGCTGCTCAAATACCTCTCTTTCATTTCCTCCGCATTCAGCTTCCCCAGAAATTCCACCTGCCCATCCAGGCCCTCCTGCCGGATGAGACTGCGCAGATATTTCCCATAGGAAGAAATCTTCAGTCTCTCCTTCAGGGTCCCGTAGGCTGTCAGATTGTTCCCCGCCACAAACACTTTCACATCCGGATATTTCCTTTTGATAAAGGGAAGCGCTCTCAGCATATAGTGAAGCCCCTTTATGGGATAATCTCCCTGGCTTAAAAAGATAGAATGGGGAATGCAGAACTCCTCCTTCCAGCTTCCCTCGTAAAAATTCTCCCGCAGAGTTTCATTCATGCTATAGTAGACTGCGTTGGGATTCCATTCACTTGAATAATGCCTGTCCCATGCCGTTCTTCCCGTTACATTTCCCGCCAGCTTTACCGCCTCTTTTTCCATCCGGCCTCTCTGGATAAATTTCCGCTGCTGCCTGGTGATTGAATCCCTTTTGAGAAAATCCCTGAGCGTCACAGATCCCACCACACTCCTGGGCAGATGAGCCAGATAAGCGTTGGCATAAACGGCGCACAGTCCCTGAATACCGATCAAAAGCCGCTGCTTTTTGGGAAACACACGGCACATAGCCAAGGTATGAGGATATTCCGTTCCAAAGCAGTGCACAATGTCAGGCTTGAAATCCCGAATGATTTTCCCCAGCCTCTCCTCCAGTCCCTCATCATATTTTTCCGGCCTGAAGGAATCCTCATAGAATCCATAGCAGTACAGAGTCCCCTTCTCTACGGTGACAGCGTCCTGAAAAATTTCCTCCCGTTTCCGGATCAATCCGCTCTCTAGGGAGACAGGAAAAGCTGTCGCCAACAAAACTGCATTTTCCCGCTGTTTTTTCATTACCATGCCCAGCAGCCCGCTAATCCATCCTTCCTTGTTCGTGTATGCCTGCCCCAGCTGCCTGGCCGCCGCCGGCGGCATAAAATTGCAAAGCCATAATATCCTCACAAATAAGCCTCCATCAGTTAAAAATCCAATTCAGATAAGGGAGAAGCCTTACATCCACATCATACATTCTGTACAGCAGAACGACGAAATATCCCGTGAAGGCTCCGATTATGCCCACATAGCACAGAGTGCGGAACCAGCCCTTTTTCATATCCGCAAGAAGTCTGGGAAGAAGAAATATCTGGGATACAATCATATAATATCCCACCCTGGACACCTCGGGGATAAAGGAGCCGCAGCAATATACCACCAGCCCCGCCAGATTCAGAAAGAAGTAAAAGCGGTTTATCAGCTCCTCACTCAGACTCTTTCTGTAGCAGATAAGAGACAATATGAGCACTGCCCCGCATTTGGCGATATTAATATAGGATATATCGCCATTGTCAAAGGCAGAATTCTCATAATAGGGATAAAAGTAAAAAATAATCCTCCGGTAAAGCTCCTGTCCAAATATCAGACTGGCGGCCAGCAGAGCGCCCGCCGCATAATGCCATTTTTTCAGCCTTGCCCGGGCCAGGAATTTTGCCGTAAGATATACCGGAAGCACCAGCAATATAGATTTGTGAAAAGCCGCTCCCGCTGCAATCCACAGCAGAAATTTGCCGTACTCCCCCCGCAGCACATATTTCATGGAATACATTGCCAGGGCAAGGGCCAGATAATACCGTACAGAATTAAGACTATTGAAATAATACCCTCCCGTGAGCAACAGAAACAATGAAAAGGCATAATTGCTTCCCTGATCGTGGAGAGCTTTGACAAAAAAGAAAACCGTAATCAGGGAAAACAGGGCGAATACCGGCAGATAGTTATCATATCCGAATAAATCCTGCATCCATCCCACAACCAGGTTGAAGCCAAACTCCGAGGACACATATCTTCCCTGCGCAATGAGCTTGAAATTGTCCCTGTACACCCAGTAATCGTTTCCTACTGCAATCCTGCAGGCCGAAACTCCCGCCAGCAGACAGTAAACGGCAAACTCCGCCGTAAGATTACCCGCCTGTCTTCGCTGCAACCCCGGCGGACGGCCAAAGGAGCGTCCACCCGCAATGCGTTGCGGCACAAAATCTCTGTTGTCCACATACAGGGCAAGCGCTATCGTTATCACCGTCAAGCCTATATATACAAAGGCACTGCTTTCCATGGCCTCTCCTTTCCGCTTTTCACCGTGGCCCAAGGGCAATTTCCCCATAAAAGCCTTCTTTAATGGTGAAAAGCTCTGCCCTCCCCTATGCCCTTTTTCATCCATTTAAAAGCCTGTCTCAATCCGGCCTCCCCGCACATCTTTTTCCTGTGAGCCAGCAAAAAACGCAGCGACATGGCGCCTGCAAGTCTTCCATACAAAAATTGGTAGAGGACTCCTCTGTCATGGAAGAATTTCTCATGGTAGCCGGAAAACCAAGTGGAGCTTGAGTCCCTTTCCCTTCCAATGGTGACGGGAGCAGTATACACGCGATACCCCTTTTCTATAAATTCCTTCAGAAAAAGGCTGTCCTCCCCGTTGCTGTAAAGAGCCCCTCCCCCAAACAGCAGGGAAAAGGTTATTCCGGAGGCCAAAAGACTTCGACGCCGCACCGCAAAGCTCACCGCCCCATATCTGCCGCAGTTGTACCAGCGGACCCTTTTCCGTTCACGAATCAGATAGGTTCTTCTTTCCTCTTCCACTTGGATATTGAAAAGAATCATATCCGCCTCCGGATTGTTTTCAAACTCCCTGATTATCTTCACCGCATAATCAGGCTCGTAGACAATATCTTCATCTGAAAAAAGGCAGATATCTCCATCCGCCCTCATAATTGCCTCATTGCGGCTTCTGCCGATTCCCCTGTCCGGAAAGGAATAAAAGCGGATTCTTGCGCCTCCCTGATTTGTCTCCTCATATCCAAGCTCCCCGCACTGGTTGATGATCACCGCATCGGAGTCCAGACGCATGCTGTGGATTACATCGTCCATAGACTGATTCATCACGGACGCCAATACCTGAACCTTCATATGCGCTCCTTTACTTTCCATTCCCGGTCTCTTGCTTCCTCTTCTTTCCAAAATAACCCGTTCCTGCGCCTTCAAAGCAGTAATAGGCCCTAATCAGCCCTTCATCCGCCTCCCACAGCAGCGCCGCTATAATTTCACAGTCCTGCTGGCTGAGGTATTCCAGGGTATATTCCAAGGGCTTCCCCGCATGTCTTCCCGCCTTCACTCCCACCACGACTCCATCCAGCTCCCTGATTTTTTTTGCGGCTTCCGGAAAACAAATGGGCGCTTGAACCGGCACAAATGAGATGTCCGTATGCTCTCCCAGTCTTTTGGCAAGCTCCTCCGGATTTCCCTCTTCTCCTGCAAAGCAGACCCCCACTCTCTCTTTCTCTCTGAGCAGATAAGCTGCATTTTCCAAAAAGTCCCGACTATTCAAGGTTCCCAGCACTGGCAACCCATAGCGTTTTCTTATGGTGGAGGGAAGCCAGATACTGTCGTCGCCGGTCTCCTTCAGCAGAAGAATCACCACCGTAAAGAAGCAGGATAAAAGAGCGCTCAGCGCAAATGCACGTCCTGGCCGCACATCGGGGACAACCTCCGCAGCCTCTCCTGCAGGGTTAATGACCCGAATGGAGTCCACCTCTCCCATAGCCGCAGGAAAATCCTCCGTCATAGCCTTTTCCACGGCCTTTGCCACATCCAGCGTTTTTTCCGGCAGAGTGGAAGTCACAATGGTACTGGGAACTCTCAGATCCGTAGCAAGCCGTGCCTCCAGCATACCGCTCAGCTCCGGGTTGTCAAGCTCCCATCCATTTTCCTGCTCCTTCAGACGTTTCTGCACCATATTCAGAAATTCCTCCGTGTGCACATATGTCTCCCAGGTGGCTTCATTGATATAGGTTCCGTCCCCTGCCCAGTCTGGGTCCGAATATTCCACCTTATACGTCGATTCCGCACTGTAAAGCGTCTCCCCGTAAAGCAACACATTCCTGACATAATAACCTCCTCCGAAAACAAGCGTCCCCGCAAGAGTAAACACTATGATTTGATTCAGATTCCGAAGCATACGCAGAGCCGTCAGCCGAAGATCGAAGGGCTCCTTCCCGTAATATCCTTCCCGCATGGCAATCTCCAAAAGAAAATTAATGTTTTCTGTCATTTTCCAACCGGCCGTCATATTCCTCCCTGAAGGCGGTAATCTGTTCGCTCTCCACGCCTTCGGTGCTGTCCGGCCAGAAAAGGACCTTTAAGGTCAGAAGCATCAGCTTAAGATCCAGCCACAGAGAATAATTCTCGATATAAGTCAGATCCAGCTTCAATTTGTCGTAGGGAGAAGTATTATATTTCCCATATACCTGAGCAAAGCCGGCAAGTCCCGCTTTCACCTTCATACGAAAGGCAAACTCCGGCATAATCTCCATATATTGAGCAATGATTTCCGGTCTTTCAGGCCTGGGGCCAATAAAAGACATATCTCCCTTTAAAATATTCAATAGCTGGGGCAGCTCGTCTATTCTGCACTTTCTGATGATCTTTCCAATGGGTGTAATACGGCTGTCATTTTTGCTGGCCAGCCTTGCCACTCCATCCTTTTCCGCATCTGTTCTCATACTGCGGAATTTCATAATATAAAACTGTCTCTGATCCTTGGTGCAACGTATCTGCTTGTACAAAACAGGGCCATGATCGTAAAGCTTGATGGCTATGGCCGTAACGGCCATAAAGGGAGAGGCTAGAAGAAGCAGCAGCAGAGAACAAATCACATCGACGGCCCTCTTGGCCAGGCGCTGTTCCATGGTCAGGCTGTATTCTCTGGTGAGAAGAAGGGGCGTGTCAAACACATGAAGCTCCTCCGCCCCCATCAAGATCACATCTGTAATTTTCGGCATGATATAAATGCGGACAGAATGAGCATAGCAGAATTTCAGCAGAAGATTCCTGTCCTCCACCGAAATGTCGCCGATGATTACCGCATTGCACTCCCCCCTTTGATAGCACTGAAGAATCGCCCTGCACAATACATCGTAGCCTTCCTTTATGTGAATGGTCTTTGTAATCACATATTTATCCTTCCGACTTTCAAATTTGCTGCAGATAGTCTGAATTGGCCGATCTCCATGAATCAGCAGAAGCTTTCTGGGAGGGAAAACGGCACGGTATATCCTGTTTGCAATATTAATGTAAATGATAACCACCAGAGTCTGCTCCATCATCATGACGATAAACATTCTGGGCTCAAAAGGCTCCCTGGCCATAATGGACAGCTCCACATAGATTAGAATGTTTGCAAGAAGCGTGGAAAATACTTGGGAAAAAATAATCTCGGCATTCTTCAAATATCCCAGGCGCATACCTCCGTACATGGAAGAGAGCAGAAGCAGTATCGCTCCATAAAAGGAAACCTCCACAATGGTTCCCCTGATCCAGAAGCCCTGCAGCGGTTCCACCACGCTGTAGGAAAAATGGTTTTCAAAGTATAAATAGAAAATATAAATCTCCAGGGCCAGGCAGATAGCGGACAGACCGATATTGATCAGGCGCTTCACAGACTCCAGTTTTCTCAATTTATTTGCATAAGTGTTGACTGCCAAAGCAATTTTCCTCCGTACTACCGTTTTCCGTGCAATAGCTCTTAGTATAGCACACTCCCACCGCCCCGTATAGCAAAAGCTAAATTCTGCGCTTCACTGCCCGAACCGCCCAAAACAGGCAGTGCCAAAGGCTGCTTACAACCCCCATTCCCTCACAACGGCGGTAAAGATTCCAAATGCGGCGGACAGCCTCGGCTTTGTTGGAGGAAAGGGATTTTCCTGCCCGGCGGTACAGCGCCAAATTTTCATCCAGCCCCCAGGCCGTACAGCCCTTCCGGAGAATCCTCCACCACAGGGCGGTATCCTCGCTCTTGACGGCAGGCATCATCAATGCCTCCTTGGAAATTTTCTCCGTGTCGAACATGACGGTGGTTGTAAAAATTGTGGTATTTTTCAACGCCTGTTTATAGCTCAGATATGGCGGCACTCTCACCACCTTCCCTGTTCCCCTTCCCTGTTCATCGGCAAATTCATATCCCGTAAATGCAAAAGCCACATTTTTTGCTTTCATAAAAAGAAACTCATGCTCCAGCTTTTCAGGCCTCCACAGATCATCCGCGTCCAAATAAGCAATGAACCTTCCCCGCGCCTCCCTGACTCCTCTGTTTCTGGCCTCTGCCGCTCCTTTGTTGGAAGGCTGGCGAATCAGACGAATCCTGCTGTCCTGCGTCTGCTGAATATAATCCTCTATCATTTCAGCGCTGCCATCACTGCTTCCATCCTCGATCAGCAAAAGCTCCCACTCCGGCCAGGTTTGTCTCCGCACGGAGTCCATAGTCTCTTTGATGTAGCGTCCGGCATTATACACGGGCACAATAATGCTGATTAAGTTCTCCGCTTCCGTCATGTTCTCCTCCCTGTGCAGGCGTCCGTTTATATTCTTTCCCAAAAGGCGCTACGGTATCATCACATAATAGTCCCTCACCTCAAACGCCTCCGTATCAAAAAAGTCCTGGGCCCGGCTCAGTATTTCCGGTTCAGTATCTCCAGGCAGCACAATACAGCTCACATCCTGCGCAAGCGCCGCACCGAAAACGGCCTCCGGCTCCCACGGGACTGCCGCATCCTGTGCACCCTCCGGGTCCGCTGTGGTTTCCGATGGGGCTGTGAAAGTTCCTGTATCCTCCAGACTGCACATCTGCAGGTATAAATCCCTGGTCTTTTGAGCATATACATCATAGGAATAAGCATTGAGCGCCTGATCCCACATATTTCTTCCGTACACCAGACGTATATTTTCATCAAAGGTGCGGGCATACTCCATAATTTCCCTGGGAGCCCACAGGCAGACATTATCCTGATCCGCCCTGTCCCGGACCGCCGCCAATACCTCCACACAGCCAGCCCGGGCCTCTGAGTCCTCTCGGACGTCCCATATCTCTTCTCCCAGACCTCCGCACAGAAAAATCACAGCAATGGCTGACGCGCACAGTCCCGCAAAGCCCGCCGTGATTTTTTCCCTGGTTCCGCCGGCTGCGTCCGTCAGAAATTCTGAAATTCCATAGGCAATCACAGGAGTCATCGGAACCAGGCTCCATATCCATTGATAATCATAAAACCTGGTCTGATACAGCATCAAAAGCGCTGCCGTCAAAGGAAAGATGCAGCAGACCGTCACGACTGCGGCATAGAGAAAAAAAGTCTTATGTTCCCTATATCTGCGCCCCAGCCATACAAAAAGCAGAGCCGCCAGCAAAAGAGCCGGAAGCTTGCCATGATCTGTGTATGTCTGCCAGCCCAGCCATGCATTTTTTATCAGCTCAGTCATTGGGGAGCCTCCTTCCCGCAGACCTGTCCGCTCTTTCTTTCAACGAATTTCTGTATGGCAAAAATGGACAGAGCCGCAAACAGGCAGGCGCCCATTCCATAAAAAGTCCATACAATGCAAGCCTCTGCCAGAATACACACCGCCACACCCTTCCACATCCTTTGCAAACACAGATAAAAGGTATAAGGCAGCAAAACACACGCCCGAATCACAGTTCCCCGAAATCCGCTGCAGAGAAGTCCGAACCCGTCCACTCCGTACATATAATCTCCGGCCCAAAACAAAAGGGCCACGGCAACCAAAAACATCCACTTTTTCACAGCCTGCCGCCGAAACAAACTTTGACCCATACTATAATAAGCGCAATAAGTCAGTAGCAGGGTGAAAACAGGAATCACATACCACACCACCCGCCAGGCCGCCCGACCGGAGAGATGACTCAATATTGCGTATAAGGTGGGAAGCCCCAATATCCTCAGACGCAGAGGAATTCCCAACTCATAAGGTCTGCCGGTTAAAGGGTTTTCTCCATAAATCGTGTTTGTCCCAAGAAAACTGTTTACCGTCTCCACAGTCATGTCCCCTTCCCGATAAACCTCACCGTTTGTCACAATTGCCGCAATCTGTAAAATTGCCATGACTGTAAAACAAAAGCAGGCTGCTTTACCGACGGCGGACAGCCCTTTTATCTCTTCTATTATGTTTTTTTCTCTATTTACCGTGTCTGTGCTCACGCCCTTTCTGCGGCGTCCTCCGTCCCGTCCGGTTTTCCGGAGTCCTGAGGCAAGAAGCAAGACTGCTGCAGCTCCGGCAGCCCCAGTCAGTATACAAAACACAGCCACACAATCAGAAAAAGACCGCCCCAAAATTACGGCTGTTAAATGAGCCGCTTCGGCCAGTCCAATCACCGCTATTGTGCCCATCAGAAAACAATCCCCTACAATAATTTCCTGGGGCGGCCGATTCCTATAAAAGATACGCAGAACACACTTGCCCAGCAGGTAGGGAATCAAAATCACAAGCGGCCATAAAAGTAAAGGCATTTTTATACCTCCCGACCTATGCCCCTCACTAAGATTCACAGGCTTTATTTTGACATTTTACCATAATTATGAATTTTATACAATATTACTGTAAATACTCCTGACAGACGGCAGGGGCCCCGGGCACGGAGCCATCTGATCTTTATCATGGCGCCGGCTGCGTAAGAAGTCATGCTCATTTATAAAAAACGCCGTAAAATAACCAGAATCAGTTATTCTACGGCATTTTGATGACAATCAACAACAAAGAGAATACTCTGTTACCTATCTATATCTAAACTGTTATTCCAAAATGACTACATAGCCTTTATGTCCAGGCGGACCTTGTCCGCAATCCGTGCTATGTACTCGCTGTTTGTGGGCCTCGTCTTCCCTGTAGATATGGAATAACCAAACATTTTTTCAAAAGTCTCAACATTTCCTCTCGTCCACGACACCTCAATGGCATTGCGGATAGCCCGCTCCACCTTTTGATCGGTAGTCTTGAATCTCTTCGCAATCGTAGGATACAGCAGCTTCGTGACGCTGCTTACGACCTCCATGTCTCTTCCTGAGAGCATAATGGCGTCTCGCAGATAATGATAACCTTTTAAATGTGCAGGCACTCCAATATCAAGCATAATATCTGTAATGTATCTCTCTAACTCATAGTCCTTTACAGCAACGATCTCCATAAATGAATAAATTCCCCTTTCATATGTCGAGTACTGCGCTTTACTGCGACTGTCGAGTTAAATTTTAACATATCCGTCGAAAATTGCAAATACTTTTCATCGCGAAAAACCACATCTTTTCGTAAAAAGCCTTACAATTCTTCTTTTTTAACATAAATTGGACGGTTTTTGACTTCCATATAAGTCTTTGCAAGGTATTGTCCCACAATGCCAATGCAGAAAAACTGTACGCCGCTGGTCATAAGAATAATGCAGACCAGCGAGGGCCAGCCTGAAACAGGATCTCCAAAAATCAGCTTTCTCACAATAATAAAAACAATCATCACAAAGGCTACCACGCAGAACAAAACCCCCATCAGAGAGGAAATCATCAGAGGAACCGTGGAAAATGCGGTAATCCCATCCAGAGAATACAACAAAAGCTTCCAAAAATTCCACTTGGTCTCCCCCTTGGCCCGCTCTATATTTTCATATTCCAGCCATTTTGTCTCAAAGCCAACCCAGCCAAAGATTCCTTTTGTAAACCGATTATATTCCTTCATAGAAAGAATGGCGTCTACCATTTTCCGGGTCATCAGACGGTAATCCCTGGCTCCATCCACAATTTCCGTCTTTGAAATACGTTTCATCAGGCGATAAAACATCCTGGCGAAAAAGCTTCTCACTGGAGGCTCTCCCTTGCGGCTCACTCTTCTCGTAGCCACGGAGTCATAGCCCTGCTCCACGTAGGAAAACATTTCCGGCAGAAGCGCCGGAGGATCCTGAAGATCCACATCCATAATTACCGCATAGTCGCCCGCGGCACGCTCAAGTCCGGCATACATTGCGGCTTCTTTCCCAAAATTCCGGGAAAAGGAAATCATGTGGACCCTTCCATCCTTTTCATGCAGCCTTTTCACTTCCCCTACCGTCCCATCCCTGGAGCCGTCGTCTATATAGATCAATTCCATATCAATATTTTTCTCCCGGAAAAAAGATTCGTTTTTCATCAGCTCCCTGTAAAATAGCTCTACATTCTCTTCCTCGTTAAAGCAGGGAACAATCACACTCAAAAGACTCATAGACTCCTCCGATGCAGATTTATTATTCACAGTATACTATTTCATACTCTTGTCCGCAAGATGAAAACATGGACTTTTACCCGAAAAAGGGGTATAATGATTTTATTCATTTTACAGACAGGAGCCAAAAATATGTCCTTCTTTCAGGATTTGCTTGGAAACACCCTTTTTCTTACTGCCATAGCTGGTTGGTTCGTGGCGCAGGTATTAAAAACTCTGATATATTTTATTTTAAATAAAGAATTTATACCGGAAAGGCTGGTGGGAAGCGGCGGTATGCCCAGCTCCCATTCCTCCACAGTTTGTTCCCTGGCCACCGCCGCCTGTTACGAGTACGGAGCTGGAAGCTTCCAGTTTACTGTCTGCCTGTTTTTAGCCATTATTGTCATGCATGACGCCATGGGAGTGCGTCGGGAAACGGGCATTCAGGCAAAGCTTCTGAACGATATGCTCAAAACCTTTGAGGATATGGGCCGCAGTGAAATATCCGCTCATGACAAACTGAAGGAATTCGTAGGACATACTCCCCTGCAGGTGCTCATGGGCGCTCTTTTGGGAATTTTGCTGGCTGTATGCATCTATGGCTTTTCTTAAAAAATCTTAATTTTCCCCGCCTATAATGACGGATGGAATATTTTATGCTATACTTGCAGGGTAATACAGCAATAAGAGAGGATAGCATATGAAAAAAATAAAAATATGGCTGACACTTGCCGCTTCCGTAGCTGTCTTATGCGCGTGCGGTCAAAATCAGGAACCCCAAAGTCCCATCATTGTGGATGAAGAACCCATTTCAACCGAAGCATCCGGGGAAGAAGAAACAGCCTCCGGCAGTCCCTCTTCGGCTTTGGCGGAGGATGACACCTATCCGCCCCGGGAGGGAATGGTACGCAGCCGCCTTACCAATGAATGGGTGGATGAGGAAGTTGCCAACACCCGTCCCATTGCGGTGATTACCCCGAATGAAAGCGCTGCAATTCCCCACTATAACCTGTCCAAAGCCTCTATTTTATACGAGGCCAACGTAGAAGGACGAATGACCCGCATGATGGCTCTCTATGAAGACTGGCAGGATCTGGAGAAAATAGGAAATGTTCGCAGTCTTCGCACTTACTATGCGTACTGGGCTTTTGAATGGGATGCTTTGCTTGTGCATTTCGGCGGTCCCTTCTTTATTGATGAGCTCTTGGCCCAAACAACCACCCAGACCATCAACGGCAGCGGAGGCAGCGCCGATGAGCAGGCTTTCTTCAGAAGCACAGACAGAAAATCTCCTCATAATGCCTATGTGTCCGGAGCGAGCATTGTTGAAGCCGCTCAGGATAAGGGATACAGCCTTTCATACCGCGGCCTTGCAGATGAAGAACATTATAATTTTGCCCCCAAAGCACAGC
>ERZ1643251.2490-NODE-2490-length-18708-cov-4.785557_pt1 | contig 18708 bp, 17 predicted proteins | sample MGYA00579261_ERZ1643251 | MGnify/ENA primary metagenome ERZ1643251 (study PRJEB29033, sample SAMEA4952267) | chicken gut metagenome | biome: Broiler Chicken; feature: Gastrointestinal Tract; material: Caecum | place: Ireland | collected 2018 | study: Broiler...
GCAACAGATAAGATACAGGGAAAAGAGTTCCGTTTTGCAGATGGGTTTTATTTCCGTCGAGCAATACGGATTTTGCCCGCCTATCTTGTGTGTCTAGCAGGACATTTACTAGTAGCCTTGGCACAAAACGGATGGAGCAAGACTTTGGGGTTGGACTTGCTTGCCCATCTCACTTTAACCCAAACATGGTTTTTGCAAAGCTATTGGTTTACCCAACTAGGGGGAGCCTTGTGGACAGTGGCAGTACTGGCAGGGTTCTACTTGGTGTTTCCCATTGTGGCAAAAGCCATGTATACTGCACCAATCAAAACCTTTGGAGCAATGTTGGTGGTACAGATATCTTTTACTCTTTGTACCTTGCCTTTGGAGGGAAATGAATATCGAATGATGTTCAACCGTCTACCCGCTTTTATAGGGGTGCTGGGGCTGGGTATGGTTGTTGCATTGCTCTATGCAAAACTAGCCAATCTGTTGCAGCAAAAATGGCGGGGGCTGTTTTTGTTGCTCAGTGTGGTTGTGCTGGCAGGGATTTTTGCCTTGCTGAAATATAGCTTGCTGAAAAGCGACAAAACCCAGCATTGGCAGCTTGCCGGGCGGATGCCTTTGGCGTTGCTGTTTGGGTTGCTGCTTTTGCTTGTATGTCTGGGATTTGGGCAGGCAAAGCGAAAGGGCTGGATTGCCTTTTTGTCTGCTATGACATACAGCTTTTATTTGTGGCACCAAAGTATTGCTGTGTGGCTGAAACAGGCTAGAATCCCCTTTTGGCAAGGGGAGGTACCTCCAAACCAACAAGGGGATTTGCCATGGATGAACCAATACAATCTTCTTTGTTGGTTGGTGGCTTTGGCTGTGGCGGCAGCCAGCCTTCTGTTGGTAGAGAAACCAATTCTTAGGCTTTTTGCGCAGAAAAGTGGCAAAAAGTAGTCATAAAAGTGGAAAAAATCGGAACAATCCGCCAGATTGCTTGCATATTTTGGTAAGCTGTGGTATAGTATATACTGTACGATAGAACTTCAATGGAAAGTGGGCCGCAAGGTCCGCTTTTCTTATTTCTCTGGGGAGGTTTGCAAATGGCAAAGGGAAAAGGCGGTCAAAATACTGTAAAGACAGTAGAGGCATTGGTACGCCCTGTAATTGAAAATATGGGGCTTTCTTTGTGGGATGTTCGCTTTGAAAAGGAAGGGCCAGATTGGTTTTTGCGTATTTTCATTGACAAAGAGGGTGGGCTGGATATGCTTTCTTGTGAGGAGGCTACCCGTGCCATTAACCCAATTATTGACAAGGCAGACCCCATTGACCAAAGCTATTTTATGGAAGTGGGAAGCCCCGGTCTTAGTCGCAAGCTGACCAGAGAAGAACACTATACCGCTTTGCAGGGGCAAAAAATTGCTGCTAGACTGATTCGCCCTGACGAACAGGGAAACCGTGAGTTGGAAGGCATTCTAAAAGGGCTGCAAGATGGAATAGTTATCTTGGAAACAGAACAGGGGGAAGTTTCTTTTGCACGCAATGCAGCCAGCTTTGTAAAGCTGTGTGACGACGAGGATTTATTCTAAGCCAGCCTGTTGCAGGGTTGTGAAACAAAAAGAAAACCAAACAATAAACAGAAAGTGTGGATGAACGGAAAAATGAATGCAGAATTTTTTGAGGCGTTGAACTTGTTGGAAAAAGAGAGGGGAATTTCTGGCGACTATTTGCTGGAAAAAATTAAAAATGCCCTCATTATTGCAGTAAAAAAAGACTATGATGTAGAGGATAGCAATGTTCAGGTGGACATTGACCCCGTAACTGCAAAATTTAGTGTGAGCTTGGTACAGGATGTAGTGGAGGAAGTAGAAAACCCCCACACTCAGATGAGCCTTGCAGAAGCACAGGAACGCCGCAAAACCTACAACATTGGCGACCGTGTAATCACTCCCTTGAAAACCAAAGAAATTGGACGCATTGCAGCCCAGACTGCCCGCCATGTGATTCGGCAGGGTATTCGAGAAGCAGAGCGCAGCCAGCTTTATGCAGATATGCAGGGCAAAACCCATGAATTGGTGACCGCTACTGTTACTCGTGTGGATGAGAAAAAAGGCATTGTGGCTTTGGATATGGGCAAGGGTGAGGCAATTCTGCCCAAAAGTGAGCAGTTGCCCAATGATGAGTTCTTTGAAGGACAACATGTGAAGGTTTACATTTCCGATGTAGCTGTAACCGAGCGTGGTCCTCGCATTTTGATTAGTCGTACCCACTCCGGCATGGTAAAACGTATGTTTGAAATGGAAGTGCCCGAAATTTTTGAGGGTACTGTAGAAATCAAAGCCATCAGCCGTGAACCCGGTATCCGCACAAAGATTGCTGTATATAGCAAAGACCCTAATGTTGACCCTGTTGGCGCATGTATTGGTGCTCATGGTGCCCGTGTAAGCCACATTGTAGAGGAATTGGGTGGAGAGAAAATCGACGTTGTTCCATGGAATGAAAATCCTGAATTGTTTATTGCAGCTGCCCTTTCTCCTGCAAAGGTGGTAAAGGTGGAGGTGCTAGACCCCGAAACCCGTGCTTGCCGTGTGACTGTGCCTGACCAGCAGTTGAGCCTTGCCATTGGCAACAAAGGCCAAAATGCTCGCTTGTGTGCTCGTTTGACCGGCTATAACATTGATATTCGCCCCGAAAGCGGATATTATGGCGAGGACGAAGAGGAAACAGAGCAACCCCAGCAGTAACCAGTATGTTCCTGCTGTTGCCTCATCTGTAAAGGAAAGGAAGTGCTGAAGATGCAACCTAAAAAAATCCCGGTGCGCCGTTGCAGCGGATGCGGAGAGGGAAAACCCAAAAAAGAGTTGGTTCGGATTGTTCGTACTGCTCAAGGGGAAATTAGTCTTGACCTAACCGGCAAAAAGTCCGGCAGAGGGGCGTATATATGCCCCAATGCAGAGTGTCTGACAAAGGCCCGAAAAGCAAAGCGTCTGGAGCGCAGCTTTCAATGTCCTGTGCCAGAGGAAGTATACCAGCAGTTGGAACAGCAACTAAAGCAAGGGGAGGGCAACCATGAACAATAACGGATTGCTTTCGGCACTTTCCCTCTGTCGCAAGGCTGGTGCTTTGGTAACTGGCTTTGACCCTGTGAAAGAGGCTGTATTTTCGGGAAAGGCGGTATTGGTCTTGTTGGCTTCTGACCTTTCCCCAAAAACAGCCTTACGGGTAAAGCGATTCTGTGAAGATTTTGTAGAATGTGCAGACATGAATCTTACCATGGAGGAGCTTTCCCCCATTACTCGAAAACCGGCAGGGGTGTTTGCAGTAACAGATGACAATCTTGCAAAACTTTGTAAAGGCAAGCTGTCGGTAAAAAAGGAGGAATATGATGGAAATTAAACATAAATTGGGCGATGTAGCCAAACAGTTGAATGTACCAAACAAGAAAATTGCAGATTTGCTGGCAGAGTTGGGCGAGCAAAATGCAAAGCATACCACCGTTTTGGGTGAAAAAGAGATGAACTATGTAATGGACCGTCTAACTGCCCAGAACAGTGAAAAGGACTTAGATGCATATTTAGGCAATGCACCAAAGCCAAAACCAAAGCCCAACGAAGTGTTGAAGCGTGCAGATGGCAGCGTGGTGGAAATTCCTCAAAAGAAACCTCGCAAAAAGCCACAGGCATCCAATTCTTCTGGTCAATCTCAACAGCCTGTTGTGTTGAAACGGGAAACTGTTACTGTTACTGTGGATACCCGCAGTGTAGATGTAAACCTTGACAAGTTCAACGAGAAATACAACGATTTGGCTGCTACTCGTCAGGTGGAAAACCGCAAAAAGCCTATGCCCGCTGGTAACAAACAAAAGTTTGGCAACAAGCAGAACAAAAACCGCCAGCAGTTCCAAAAGAAAAAGGAAACTGAGGCAGAGCGTTTGCAGCGCATCCAGTTGGAAAAGGCTCGTAAGGCACAGTTGAAGGTAACCATTCCCGACGAGATTACCGTAGGCGAGTTGGCTGCTATGTTGAAGCAAACCGCAGCCAATGTTATCAAAAAGCTCATGAGCTTGGGCGTAATGGCAAACATTGGTCAGGTTATCGACTTTGATACTGCCGCCATTGTAGCCGAGGAAATGGGCGCAAAGGTAGAACGTGAAGTAAAGGTAACCATTGAGGAACGCCTGTTTGAGGTGGACGAGGACAAGGATGAGGATTTGCAGGAGCGTCCTCCCGTTGTTGTGGTTATGGGTCACGTTGACCACGGAAAAACCAGTATTTTGGACGCCATCCGCAAGAGCAACGTAACCGCAGGAGAAGCCGGCGGCATTACCCAGCACATTGGTGCATATCAGGTTACCGCTGATGGAAAACTTATCACCTTCTTAGATACCCCCGGACACGAGGCTTTCACCAGTATGCGTGCCCGTGGTGCAAACCTAACAGATATTGCTGTTTTGGTTGTTGCTGCGGATGATGGCATTATGCCTCAGACTGTAGAGTCCATCAACCATGCAAAGGCTGCCGGTGTTTCCATTATCGTTGCCATCAACAAGATGGATAAACCCACCGCTAACGCCGACCGTGTTATGGAACAACTTACCCAATATGAGTTGGTTCCTGAGGAATGGGGCGGCGATGTAATTTGTGTTCCCGTTTCTGCTTTGACTGGTAAGGGAATCAGTGACCTGTTGGAAAACATCAACTTGGTTGCTGAAGTAAAAGAGCTAAAAGCAAACCCCAACCGCCGGGCAAAGGGTGCCGTTATTGAGGCACGCCTAGACAAAGGACAGGGCACCATTGCTACCTTGTTGGTACAAAAGGGAACCCTGCGCAAGGGCGATGTTATCATTGCAGGCACTGCTGTGGGCCGTGTGCGTACCATGAAAAACGACAAGGGCGTATTTATTGAGGAGGCAGGTCCCTCTACCCCTGTAGAGATTACCGGCTTGACCGAGGTTCCCGTAGCAGGTGACCTGTTTGATGCTGTTGAAGACGAGCGTCTGGCTCGTGAATTGGCTGACCGTCGTGCAGCCGAGGCAAAAGAGCAGCAGTTCCGCAACTACCAGAAAGTAACCTTGGATAATCTGTTCAGCCAGATTGCCGAAGGCGAACGCAAACAGTTGGATATCATTGTAAAAGCAGACGTACAGGGCAGTGCTGAGGCTGTAAAACAGAGCTTGGAGAAACTGTCCAATGACGAAGTGCGTGTAAAGGTTATCCATGCCGGTGTAGGTGCTGTGAACAAGTCGGATGTAATGCTGGCAAATGCCGGTAATGCTATCATCATTGGCTTTAATGTTCGTCCTGACCCAGTGGCAAAGGAAGAAGCTGCTCAGTGTGAAGTAGAAATGCGGATGTACCGTGTAATCTATGATGCTATCAATGATGTAACCGATGCAATGAAAGGTATGTTGGCTCCCAAAATCCGAGAGGTGGAGCTGGGCCATGCAGAGGTTCGACAGGTATACAAAATTAGCAGTGTTGGTGTGGTTGCCGGCAGCTATGTACAAGGCGGAAAAATCACCCGCAATGCAAAGGTGCGTGTTGTGCGTGATGGCATTGTAATTGCAGATGATGAAATTAAGGGCTTGCGCCGCTTTAAAGACGATGTAAAAGAAGTGGCACAAGGATATGAATGTGGTATCAGCTTGGAAAAATTCAGCGATTTGAAGGAAGGCGATGTGCTGGAAGCATATATGCTGGAGGAGTATCGAGACTAAGATACCAAAATAAAAAGGAGTCAATATGGCAAACAAAAATCAGGGGCGTTTAGCTGAGGATATGAAACGGGAGGTAATCTCCATTATCTCCCACATGAAAGACCCACGCTTACAAGGTTTTTTAACCGTAATGCGGGTAGAAGTAACCCCAGACTTGGATGTGGCAAAGGTATATGTGAGCATGATGGGGCAACAGGGCAGCACTGCCGAAGCCGTGCAGGCACTGAACAAAGGTGCAGGCTATGTGCGAACCGAAATCAGCCGCAGAATGCATATTCGCAAGGCACCCAGATTTGTATTTGTGGCAGACGATGGGGCAGTGTATGCTGCCCACATCAACCAGATTTTGGCAGATATTCACAAAAAGGAGAATGCCAAGGAGGAGCAGCCCAATGAGTGAAACGCTGGACCTGACGGAGGTTCTGGGTAGGCTGTTGCGGGCAGAAAAAATTCTGCTGCTGTGCCATAAAAATCCAGATGGAGATACTTTGGGGAGTGCGGCAGCACTATACCATGCACTAAAACGGTTGGGAAAACCAGAAGTGGCAGTGCTCTGTGCAGACCTGATTCCCCCACGGTATGACTATATGCAGATAGAACTGTTCCAAGGACAGTTTGAACCCCAGTATGTAGTGGCAGTGGATGTGGCAAGTATTCAGCTATTTGGTGATTCGGTGCGAGAGTATGCCCAAAGGGTAGACCTGTGCATTGACCACCATGGTTCTAATTCTGGCTATGCAGATGCACTGTATTTGGATAGTAGTGCTTGTGCCACAGCAGAAATTATCTATCAGCTTATTTGTAAAATGGGTGTAGAAATTGATGGTGTGCTGGCAGATTGTCTATACACAGGTATTTCTACCGATACGGGGTGTTTCCTATTTGGAAACACCTCTGCCCGCAGCCATGAAATTGCAGCCCGTTTGATGGAAGCCGGTGCCCGTGTGCGGGATTTGAACATGATTCTGTTTGAAACCAAAAGCCGGGCAAGGCTTGCCATTGAGAGTATCGCTTTGTCTAATCTGGAATATCATTTCCAAGACCGTTGTGCTCTTATCTATATGACGTGGGAACAAATAGAGAGCACTGGTGTAGAAACCAGTGATTTGGAAGGTTTAACCAGCTTGCCCCGTCAGATTGAAGGGGTACAGGTAGGAATTACTCTGCGGCAACAGCCTTCAGGCAGCTATAAAATTAGCGTGCGAACCCAGCCGGGTGTAGACGCTTGTGCCATTTGTACCCGTTTGGGTGGTGGTGGTCACTCTATGGCTGCCGGTTGTGAGTTGGTGGGCGGTTTGGATAATGCCAAACAAGCCATTTTAGCAGAGGTGGAGCGTGAACTATGCAGGGAATCCTGATTGTAGACAAGCCACAGGGTTGGACAAGTTTTGATGTTATTGCAAAATTGCGTGGAATGTTAGCCACTCGCAAATTGGGGCATTCCGGCACACTAGACCCCATGGCAACAGGAGTTTTGCCTGTATTTGTGGGGCAAAGTGCAAAAGCAGTGGATTTACAACTAGACCATACCAAGGCATACCGTGCAACAATCAAATTTGGGCTGAAAACAGATACGGGGGATATTACTGGTGAGGTGTTAGAAACCAGCGAAAAAATAGTTGCGCCTGAGGAATTGCAACAGGTACTGCCCAGCTTTTTGGGAGAACAAATGCAGGTTCCTCCCATGTATTCCGCTGTAAAAATCAATGGTGTACCTTTATATAAGGCTGCCCGTGAGGGAAAGACTGTAGAACGCAAGCCCCGTGCTGTGACCTTTCATTCCATCAAATATCTGCAACAGGTGGCGGAAAATGAATATAAAATTGAGGTTGCTTGCTCCAAAGGAACCTATATTCGGGTTTTGGCGGAGGATATTGGCCAGTCTTTGGGATGTGTGGCAACCCTTTCGGCATTGCGTAGAATCCGTGCAGGGCTATGGGGCGAAGAAAATGCCGTGACCATGGAAACTTTGCAGCAGTTGCGAGATATCCAAGGCATTGCCGCCATTGAAGCCCTACTTTTGGATACCGAAACGGTCTTTACCCCTTTGCCTATGATAGAAGTAAAGCAAGAAGCCTTTCGGCGGTTGCTAAGTGGTGCCCCCACCTATCGTTTTCCTGCGGCTGATGGCAGGTATCGTGTTCGGTTTGAGGGGAAATTTGTAGGGTTGGCACAAGTGCAAGAGGGCACTTTGTTGGTAGAAAAGTTGTTTTGTGAAAGAGGGTGATGCCCATGCAAAAACAAGGCAGTTCAAATGCTGATAGTGCACAAGAGTGCAGTGTAGCATTGGGCTATTTTGATGGGGTGCACATGGGACACCGAAAGGTCATCTCCCAAGCTGTGCAGTGGGCAAAACAACACCATCTTTCTTCTGCAGTATTTACCTTTGAGCTGCCCCAAGACAGTACATTGAAGGGTCAGCGGATTCTTTCTGTTACAGAAAAAAAACGTAGAATGTTTGAAATGGGGGTAGAAAAATATATTTCTCCCGCCTTCCAACAAATTCAGGAAATGAGCCCAAAGGCGTTTGTTACAGAGTACCTCAAAAACCAGTGCCATGCAAAGGCGGTATTTTGTGGGGAGAATTTCACCTTTGGCAAAGGAAAAGCAGGGAACACCACTTTGCTGCAACAGCTTTGCCAAGAAAATGAAATTGTAGTAGAAATTATTCCTTTGGCATGGGAAAATGGGCAAGCCATCTCCTCTACTCGCATTCGGCAACTGTTACAAGATGGACAGATGGAACATGCCAACCAATTGTTGGGGCAACCCTATTGTGTGGACTACCCAGTGCAACATGGTAAAGGAAATGGCAAGGTGTGGGGATTCCCCACCATTAACCAGCTATTTCCCAAAGGTAGCCTAATTCCCAAACAAGGGGTGTATGTCACCCGTGTACAGTTACGGGATGGAAGTTGGCATGCAGGAGCCACAGGGCTAGGCAATCGACCCACTGTCAGCGGCGAGGGGATTACTTGTGAAACGTTCTTGCCAGAATATCAAGGAGATTTGTATGGTCAGCAAGTGCGAGTAGAGTTCTGCCGCTACTTAAAGCCCACAGTGAAATTTAATTCAGTGGAAGAACTGAAACAATATGTCTTTGATGCCGCAGATGTGGCGGTAAAAGAATTTTATGCCCACCAAAAGTAAAACAAAATAGAAAAAGCTCCATTTATATGCAGTGCTATACTGCAAGGTAGGTGGGGCTTTTCTTTTTATTAAAATGCTGTTATTTTGCAAACCAATGTTCAACGGATTGGACAGCCAAAATAGAAAACCCGTTTGTGAAAACAGGGCAAAGTGTGATAGAATGAAACAAACAAAAAAGGAAACGGTGAAATGAGATGAAAAAACTGGTGTTGGGGATTCTTGCCCATGTAGATGCAGGAAAGACCACTTTATCAGAGGGAATGCTGTATTGCAGTGGACAGCTAAAAAAACTGGGGCGAGTAGACCACCAAAATGCCTTTTTGGATACAGATGATATGGAGCGACAGAGAGGAATTACAATCTTTTCCAAACAGGCAATTTTGAAAAGCAACCAGTTGGAAATTACTTTATTGGACACACCGGGCCATGTGGATTTTTCCGGGGAAATGGAGCGCACCTTGCAGGTGCTGGACTATGCTGTATTGGTGATTAGTGGCTGTGATGGAGTGCAAAGCCATACCCAAACCGTCTGGAAGTTGTTGCAGGAATATCATGTGCCCACATTTATCTTTGTAAATAAAATGGATATTGCAGCACAGGACAAAACAGCCATTTTGGAGCAACTAAAAAACCAGCTAGATACTGGATGTTTTTGTTTTGATGAAACCTTGTCCCAGCAGTGGGAGGAGCTTGCATTGTTGGATGAGCAAGCAATGGAGGAATATCTGGAAACAAGCCAACTAGACACAGATACCATTTGCAAGTTGATAGCAAAAAGAAAGGTATTTCCCTGTTACTTTGGAGCAGCTTTGCGGTTAGATGGTGTAGAGCAGTTTTTGCAAGGATTGAAACAGTATACCCTACAGCCTCAATATCCAAAGGAATTTGGGGCAAAGGTATATAAAATCTTTCGTGACACACAGGGTACACGCCTAACTTGCATGAAAATTACAGGGGGATGCTTAAAGGTAAAAACACTGTTGTCCGGTGTAAATGCCAAAGGGGAACCATGGCAAGAAAAAGCCGACCAGATTCGGTTGTATTCTGGGGGAAAGTTTGTTCCCATAGAGCAAGCAGAAGCGGGAATGGTATGTGCTGTTACAGGTTTGAACCAAACGGTGCCGGGAGATGGGCTAGGGCAGCAAGAGCACTCCCGTCCTCCTATTTTGGAACCTGTGTTAAGTTGCCGTTTGTATTTGCCGGAGGGCTGTGATGTTCATGGAGCTTTGATGAAACTGAGCCAACTGGAGGAAGAAGACCCCCAATTGCATTTGGTTTGGAATGATGCTTTGGAAGAAATTCACTTGCAAATGATGGGACAGGTACAACTGGATGTGCTAAAAGCAAAAATATTGCAGCGGTTTGGTCTTTCTGTGGGGTTTGGTGCCGGAAGTATTTTATATCGGGAAACCATTGCAAAACCTGTCATTGGAATTGGACATTTTGAGCCGTTGCGCCATTATGCAGAAGTACATTTGCTGTTAGAACCTGCCCCCCGTGGCAGTGGTGTAGTATTTTCTAGCCAGTGTTCCGAAGACCAACTGGATAAGAACTGGCAAAATTTAATTTTGACCCACTTGGCAGAAAAGGAGCACAAAGGAGTGCTTACCGGCAGCCCAATTACAGATATAAAAATTACCCTTTTGATGGGAAAGGCTCATCTAAAGCATACCGAGGGTGGAGATTTTCGGCAGGCAACCTATCGAGCAGTGCGACAAGGATTGATGCAAGCAGAAAGCATTTTGTTGGAGCCATGGTATCAATTTCGCATGGAACTACCACAGGAGCAAATAGGCCGTGGAATGGCAGATATTCAGCGGATGGGGGGAGAGTTTGAACCACCACAAACACAACAAGATATGGCAATATTGGAGGGAATGGCTCCAGCGGCACAAATGCAGGAATATCCTTTAGAAGTAGTAAGTTACACCAGAGGAAAAGGAAAAGTTTTTTGTATGCCTGCGGGGTATCGGGAATGTGCCAACTGGCAACAGATTGTAGAACAAAAAGAATATGACAGCGAAAGAGATATAGAAAATACAGCAGATTCTGTTTTTTGTTCCCATGGTGCAGGATACAATGTGCATTGGAGTGAGGTGCCATCTCATGCGCATCTGGACAGCAGTGGATGGCTAAAGCCAACACAGGAAGAAGTGCCTTTCCAGCCAAAACAAGCAAAACGACCTACCATGTCAACACAGCAAGAGGATGCAGAACTAGAAGCCATTTTCCGCCGCACTTATGGAGAAACAAAGCGAAGGGAATTGTTTCGACCAGTAGTAAGCCAACAACAGGAATATGTATATCAAGGACAGGTACCAGAGTATCTGTTGATAGATGGGTATAATATTATTTTTGCATGGGAGGAACTAAAAGAACTTGCCAAAGAGAATTTAGAGTCTGCCCGTCAAGCCTTGGCAGATGTTCTTTGCAACTATCAAGGTTTTCGTAAGTGCAACGTAATCTTGGTATTTGATGCTTATAAAGTAGCTGGAGGCATTGGAAAAGTGTTGCACTACAACAATATTGATATTGTATATACAAAAGAGGCAGAAACAGCAGATATGTACATAGAAAAAACTACCTATCAGCTAAAAGGAAAATATCGAGTAAAGGTAGCTACCTCCGATGGGGCGGAACAGATGATTATTTTGGGTCATGGAGCCTTGCGACTTTCGGCAGAAATGTTGAAACAAGAAATTGAGGCAACCAATCAAGAAATTCGGGACATTATTGCAAAAAGAAAGTAGACAAAGGAGGCGATAGAATGCAACTTGTAACAGTGACAGCTTTAGGGGTAGGTGGAGCCACTATGGTGGGGGCTTTGCTAGGGTTTGTGATGAAAAAAATTCCCCACAAATTTAATGATTTAGTATTAGGCTTTGCGGCAGGTGTTATGTTGGCAGCGGCTATTTTGGGTTTGGTGCTTCCCTCTTTGGAGCAAGCCGGGAGCCATGGCGTATGGACAGTAATAGCGGGAATTGGTGCCGGTGCAGTATTTTTGAATCTGTTAGATAGGTTTTTACCCCATCTTCATAATTTGGCAGGTGTGGACACAGAAAAACACCAGAATGTGCAGCAACTGAATAAAATTTTGCTGTTTGTAGCAGCCATTGCCATTCATAACCTACCAGAAGGTTTAGCGGCTGGTGTAGGCTTTGGAGGTGGAGATGTTAGCAATGCCATCACAGTGGCCACAGGAATTGCTTTGCAGAATATTCCAGAAGGTATGGTAATTATTGCGCCTATGCTAGCGGCTGGAATTAGTAAGAAAAGAACATTGCTATTAGCACTGGGTACAGGATTTGTGGAGGTCTTGGGAACTTTCTTGGGATACATGGTGGTAACCTTGTCCACTGCTATTTTGCCATTTATGCTAGCCTTTGCAGGTGGCACAATGTTGTATGTTATCAGTGATGAGATGATTCCTGAAACCCATAGTCATGGCTTTGAGAGAGAGTCTACATATGCTCTGTTGATAGGGTTTTGTTTGATGTTAGTAATGGATTTTTATATGGGATAAAACAATGGGCAGCCTTTTGAAAAAGGTTGCCCATCTTTTGTTTATCTGCATTGTTCTCGATAAGCGGAAGGAGAAATCCCCTCATGTTTTTGGAAGGATTGGGCAAAGTAACTGGCAGAACTAAAGCCCAGTGCCTGTGAAATTTGACTGATAGAACTTTCGGTAGTTTGCAGCAAAAACTTTGCTTCCTGAAATTTTCGCAATAAAAGGTAGTTAATGGGGCTGGTGCCATAGATTTTTTTAAATTTACGCACAAGGCTAAATTTATTTAAACCAATTTTTCCAGCCAAAAGGTCTAGGTTTATTTCCTTAGTAAAGTTGTCATCAATGTACTGCTTTACCCAAAAAATATTGTGGTCGGACAAAGAGGAATTATGTGCTTGTGGAAGGCTAGCAGGCTTGATGGTAAACTGGCAAAAACGATTGAGCTGAATAAGAAGAATATTCAAAATATTATAACATGCAGTGGAGTAGTCTGGCTGCTTCTGTTCCAGTTCTTGCAAAAGGGCAGAGAGAAGATTGAGAACAAACATCTGCTGTGTGGCAAAGGTGCCCTTGTAATATCCAGAGGAAGAATTGAGAAAGGTAAGTTCAATGCCAGTAATCCCCAAAATGATATACTCTAGAGGTGCCGAGGGGGTGCTGCGTTCGGCGTGTTCCACTCCCGGAGGAATGATAACAAAATCATCTGCCTTTACAGGTACAATAGCATCTCGTACCAAATAATCTCCTTTTCCTTGAATGCAAAAGGAAATTTCAAAACATTCATGAGAATGGCGGTTGCCGTTCCAATCCCTTTCAAAGCGAGAAGGTGTAACATATAAAAGTTGTACTATACCAGAATGGGAAAGATTTTGAAAGTCAAATACCTGATACATAGCAAAAAACTCCTTTCCTGCTTGCAAATATCCATAAATTGCGCACATAAACAATAACAAATAGATTATAAATATTGATTTATTTTTTATATAAATTGATATGGAAAGACTTTTGTTTATTAAAATTAAACAAAGAAAATAGAAGTATATATTACTATTTCAACAAGAAAGATTTCGAGTTGATTACAAAAATTGCAACAAAATGCATGGGTGCAAGAAATATAAACCATAGGTCAATATAACATATTTCAATTTTTCCGTCTAGAGGGTATCCTTGTATTAAGGACAACAATTCAGCAAAGTGCAAAGGGTTTACAAAAAACTATTGCTGCCAAGTGAATTGAACAAAAGTCACAAATAACTTACGATTTGAGGAAACGGAACTATGATAAAACCCACCGTTTATTATGTGAGTGACACCAAAGGTCATGATACCAACACAGGAACAACCCCAGAAAGCCCTTTAAGAACCTTATGGGCGGTTGCAGAGAAAACCTTATCTGCTGGTGATGAAATTCGTTTAGAGTGTGGGTCGGTGTTCCAAGGGCAGGCGTTGCATCTAAGTGTTCAGGGAACTTGTGAAGCTCCCATTGTGATTGGCAGCTATGGCGATGGACCCAAGCCGGTAATTGATGCAAAGGGAACTGGAGTGTGGTTCCAAAATTACCGCACTGCGCTGGACTCTCCTTATCACGCATGGAAAGGGTATATTTCTTCCGCTGTGTTGCTGTACGATTGTGAATATATCCGTGTGGAAGGTTTGGAAATTATCAATAACCCTGTTGTATTGGGGGAAGTGTACAACCAACCAGACAAGATGAATCGTACAGGTGTTTCTGTGGTAGCACAGAACAGAGGTACATTGCACAATATTGAACTGAAAGATTTGTATATTCACGATGTAAAGGGCAATGTCTACGATAAACATCTGAATAACGGTGGAATTTATTGCTCCGCGTTGAAACCCGAAAGTTGTCATGCACCTGTTGCCCGCTATGATGGTTTGCATATTCACCACTGCGTGGTAGAAAATTGCAGCCGTTGGGGAATTGCAGCAGGTTATACATATACACACCCATTTTTCACTACTTTGGAACTTCCTGATGAAGTGATGAAAAAGTATGGACACGAAAATGTGGTTTTGGAGCACAACTTTGTAAGCAGTATCGGAGGAGATGGAATTACTCCTATGTATTGCTTAAAGCCATTGGTACAGTACAATGTTGCTCGGGATACTGCCAATGAAATCAACGACAAGGTTTATACCCTTGCAGGTGAGAAAATTGGAAAAACCGCCGCAGCTATCTGGCCATGGAAGTGCAAAGATGCTCTGTTACAATACAATGAAGCATACCACACCTGCTACAACCAAGATGGTCAGGCATGGGATGCAGATTCTGGGGATGGAACCATCTACCAATTCAACTACAGCCACAATAATGCAGGTGGATGTATCATGTTCTGTGAACCAGAGAGCGTAAACAATATTTTCCGATATAACATCAGTTTTATGGATGGTGATGGTGTAATCAATCCCGCTCATAATCCAGATGCTCATATTTATAACAATACCTTTATCATGGCACAAGGGGTGCCATTTATCCGAGATAATATGTCTGGCGGGCATTTGCTGGTGGAAAATAACATCATTTATAATGCAGGAGAAGAAGCTGTGCCGGGAGACTGGTATCACCAGACAGAATTTGCTGAGTATCACAATAATATTTATTATAACTTTGCAGATATTCCGACAGAAGATACTGCCGCTATTGTGGTAAAAAAAGGAATGCCCCTATTGAAAGATTTTTCAAAGGCCCCCACCGAAACAGATGGAGTTGTACATCCTCAAGAGGTATTTGCATGCTTTGAGCCGGTGAGTCCCGATGTGGTGCAAGGTGGAAAAAACCTTGAACTGAAAGGACAAAAGGACTTTATGGGCAATGCTGCACAGAACAACATGATAGGTGCTTGTGTAGCAAAAAAATAATGGATTGAAGCCATTTCTTTGGAATGGGATTGGCTCAATTATAGAATTGGATGTGACCAAATAGAAGTTTGGTCGAAAAGAAAGAGAGGAAACTTTTATGAAAAAGTCGTTTGTGCGTGTAGCTGCAGGTGCATCTGCGCTGGCAATGCTGATGGCAGGTTGCGGAGGAGCAACATCTTCCTCTGGCACCACTTCTTCCGGTAGCACTTCTTCTGGCAGCACTTCTTCCGGCGGTGCTGCAAGCAGTGGAAAAGAGTTGACCTACTGGTCCATGTGGAACTCCACCGAAGGTCAGGCAAAGGTTATCCAAGAGGCTGCCGATGCTTACTATGAGGCTACCGGTGTTAAAATCAACATTGAATGGAAGGGCCGTGATGTAAAAACCCTGATTGGCCCCGCTTTGGATGCAGGTGAGAAGATTGACTTCTTCGATACCGACTACATGAACAATGCTCAACAGAACGGAAAGTATCTGGCAGACCTCACCGAGATGGCAGAAGCTGCTGACTATGAGAGCCATGCACTGCCTGTTTTGGTAGAGAATGTAAAGAGCTGGTCTGACGGAAAACTGACCGTAATTCCTTATCAGCCCTACACCACTGGTGTTTGGTACAACAAGGCAATGTTTGAAAATGCAGGCATTGAAGCAGAACCCAAAACTTGGGAAGAGTTCTTGGATGTTTGCGAGAAGTTGAAGGCAAGTGGCGTAAACGCTATCACCTGCAACAGCAGTGACTTGACTCTGTTGTATGGTTATCAGTTTGCTCGCTACGTTGGTCAGGAAAAGGTTGTTGAAACCTTGAATGAGGCTACTTGGTCAAGTGTTCCCGAAGCAAAGCAGGCAGCAGACGAAATCCGCACTTTGTTTGACAAGGGCTATATGTCTGAGAATGCTCCTGCACAGTGGCCTGAAGGACAGAACGAATTGGGCTTCGATGAGAGCGCAATGATTCTGCAGGCATCTTGGGTTCCCAATGAGATTGTACAAAACACCATGAACAATGAGATTCAATGGGGCTTCTTCCCCTGGCCCAGTGTTACTGGTGGTGTAGACGGCCCCGAAGCTGCTATGATTGGTGCACAGGGCTTCGGTATTGTGGATAAGAGCGAGAACAAGCAAGAGGCTTTTGACTTCTTGATGACTGTTGTTACCGGCGAGTATGACCTGAAAATGGCTGAGGCTGTATCCTCCATTCCCAGTGATATCCAAAATACTCAGTGGCCCGCTTCTGTTGTTGCAGCACAGCCCTACTATGAGGGTATGACTAAGGCTTATAACTGGGCAATTGGTCTGGAAACCAACAACACCTACAAAGACATTCTTCAGAACAATCTGGGCGAGTTGGTTGCAGGCAATATGGATGGTCAGGCTTTTGTAGATGCTATGACTGCTGCAAAATAACTTGCAATAGAGTTACTTTGAGATACCCGCTAACTTCCATAAAGATTTGAATTTTAACATGATTCGGCGCATGGTCTCAGCGGACTATCGAACCGGCTTTTAGGGAGTTCTCGTTGTGTGGGAACTCCCTTTCCCTATTGAAGGGCAGTAGATGACCAAAGGTGGCATTGGTGAAAGGAGAGGATTTTGTTTGAAACAGAACAAGAAGATGATTGTCTGCTTTTTAACTCCGGCATTGTTGTTCTTTGTTGGAATCTTTTTGTATCCTGTATGCAGAACAATTGTGATGAGCTTCTTTAATGTAGAAGCTGTGAGTGACCCTGTGAGTTTATGGAAGTTTGTGGGGTTCTCTAACTATGTTTCTTTGGCTAAAACTCAGATTTTTCATGTTGCAATGGGCAATATGCTGAAAATCTGGCTTTTAGGCGGTATTGGTGTGATGGTAGTTTCGCTTTTGTTTGCGGCTATTCTCACAAGTGGCGTAAAAGGAAAAGAGTTTTATCGTGCAGTAATTTATGTGCCTAACATCATCAACGCAGTTGCTATTGCCACTATGTGGATTAACTGTGTATACAACAAACGGTTTGGCTTGCTACATAACTTTTTTGACATGATTGGTGCAGACCAACTGGCAAAAACCGACTACATGAACGGCAGCATTAAATTTTATAGCTTGCTGGTGGCTTTCTGCTTTGGTTCTGTAGGTTACTTCATGCTAATTTTCATGAGTGGTATCGAGCGTTTGCCCGGTGATATTTATGAAGCAGCCACCATTGATGGTGCTAGCAAAATTCGTCAATTCGGAACTATCACACTGCCCTTGTTGCGTGGTGTGTTCAAAACTTGTATCACATTCTGGACCATCAGCGTTATTGGATTCTTTGTATGGAGCCAGATGTGGAGTGCCCCACTAAACAGTGAGATGACCACAATTACACCTTTTGTATACATGTATAATGTTACATTTGGAAACCAAGGAAATGCCCAGCGAGATGCCGGTTTAGGTGCTGCTGTGGGTGTAGTCATGGCTGTGGTAGTTTTGATTGTGTTCTTTGTAATGAATCGTGTTGTAAAGAACGATGACATTGAATTCTAAGGGGGAGTGAAACGATGACAAAGCAAAAAGAAGTATCCAAAGTAAAGCGTCATAAGCTCCCAGGAACTGACTGGAAAAAGCAGATTCCTCTTTTGCCTGGTCATATTATTGTAGGTATTTGGGTGCTGTTTACCTTTGTAATGCTTGCATGGATTTTGTGTGCTAGTTTGGCAACCTCCCGTGAAATTATGGGTGGTCAGGCTATGTTGTTGCCCAGTGGGCCACACTTTGACAACTATGCTCGTGCGTGGTCTGCAAACAATATTTCAGTGTTTTTTTTTGAACTCCCTGTTATACGCTACTTGCACTATGGCAGGTTCTGTTTTAATAAGTGCACCAGCAGCTTATGTTTTGGCAAGAAGTGTATTTAAGGGAAATAGCCTGATTCGTAGCGGATTTATTACTGCTATGAGTATCCCACAAATTATGATTGTATTGCCTTTGTTCTCTTTGGCAACACAAATGGGATTGACTGGTTCCAAAGTAGTGCTGATTATTCTGTATATCGGAATGCAAATTCCCTATACCACTACATTTTTGATTACCTTCTTTGCAAACCTTTCCACTGTATATGAGGAGGCTGCTGCCATTGACGGATGCCCTCCCATGCGTACATTTTGGCAGATTATGCTTCCTTTGGCTCAGCCGGGCATTGTTACTGTTGGTATCTTCAACTTTATGAACATCTGGAATGAATATTTCATGTCCTTGATTTTCGCTTCCAATGAAAGAAACATGTCTGTAGGCCCTGGCTTGCGTACCGTTTTGACTGCCATGCAGTATACCGGTGACTGGGGCGGACTGTTTGCCGCAGTTGTAATTGTATTCTTGCCCACTTTGTTGTTGTTTGTTGGTTTGTCCAAAACAATCATTAGTGGTATCACCAGTGGTGGTGTAAAGGGTTAATATTTTTACCTTTTGGAACTAAATGTATATCGTGTGCTCAGTATGGCTTGCAAAGGCCCTGCGGGGTACACGATGTTTTTTTG
>ERZ1643251.2491-NODE-2491-length-18706-cov-5.993244_pt1 | contig 18706 bp, 21 predicted proteins | sample MGYA00579261_ERZ1643251 | MGnify/ENA primary metagenome ERZ1643251 (study PRJEB29033, sample SAMEA4952267) | chicken gut metagenome | biome: Broiler Chicken; feature: Gastrointestinal Tract; material: Caecum | place: Ireland | collected 2018 | study: Broiler...
GAACTAAAAAAAGAGGTTTTCTTTCACTGACTACCTCCTTCTTTATATCATTGTAAAAAATTAAAACAGTATATTTCTAAAGTATTTTTGACCTCATCAGTAATCCTTTTATTCTTGCGTACGTCGTCGATTGACAACCATTGATAATGATCGTGTTCGGTTAGTTTTATATGATCTTCTGATTTTACTGTTACTAAAAAATTAAACTGTCGTGCTTTTTTACCACTACTAGAAACATAATCAAAGCTATTGATATAAGATATTACTTTTTTTAAATCAAGATTTGTTTCTTCTTTTATTTCTCTAACTAAAGCCTCATATATATTTTCACCTTTTTCCATATTGCCACTTGGAAGTTCGTCTATACCTCCCATAAAATCGTCAGTCTTTCTCGTTAATATGAGAATTTCATTTCGGGAATTTAATATAATCGCACCAACGACATTCTTCTCTATACCTTCTTTTTTTCCTTTTTCAATTAATAAATCATAAAATGTCATTCACTCACCTCTTCTAAGTTTATTTACTTATGAAAAAAGCAAGAAAAATTCTTACTTTATTCACTGACTTCTTCAAACATATCTTTAGTAGCGCCACATAGTGGACAAGTCCAATCTTCTGGTAAATCTTCAAATTTTACATCTTCTTTGGCATCATCGTAGATGTATCCACAAATGGTACAACGATATTTTTTCATATTCTCTCTACCTCCTTATCATTTACTTCTAATTGATTTAATAACGAATCAACAATTTTCTGATTCACACTAGAATCTTCTTTTAAATACATAAGTAATTGGTGGGTATAACTACTTTGTGGTAACATATATCCTGCTTCTCTAAACAAATCTTCAGCCATAACTTTATTAGCATGTATGAAAGCTTGATACAAATGTTTTTCTTCTTCGGTAGTTGCTTTTTCCATTATACTCTTGAAATGACGAATCGCTTCTACTTTTTGTTTTATAACCATATTTAACTCATGAATAACAGCTGGATCTTTCTTTTGTTGGGGTGGCATTTTGTTTGGAATCATACTAATGGCTTTGGCTGGACAAGCAAGCGCACAGGCTCCACAACCAATACATTTTTCAAAGTCAATTTGTCCAGTTTCATTGTTAGAAGCCCCGGTTGGACACACAAATAAACATAGACAATCTTTCGAACAAATTTTCAAATCACGATATGCATGTTGTTTTGCCATACTATTTTACCTCCAATATTTTAAAGTTTGGTACTTTGCAGATAGGACAAACCGTTGGGGGAACATCACCAATATAAACAAATCCACAAATATCACAAACCCAAATTTTTGTATTTTTTAAATAATCAATTCCCTTTTTCTCATAATTATCTAAAATCATATTCATAATATTCGTACTTTTGCCAGCCCAAGTTAGAACTCTCTTCGCACCACGATCTTGGTGATGATCTGCCACATTCATCGCTTGTTCTTGTTGTTTTAAGTCTTGCCCAACGATTTGTTTTACATCGTTCAAAGTTCCTTCTTTAGAAGAATCATTTTCTTCATAATAAGTCGCAAGTTCTTGAAATAATTGTCTTTCCTTTTCTAAATATTGTTTCTCACATCCACGGGCTAAATTAGAACAGATCAAAGACAATTCTAAAGAAGATAAGTTGCGCAAGTCTTCATCAAAAGAAGTTGGATTCATTTCTTCTTCCATCATTTGAGTTACATTCGTACTCTTTTCTTCCTTAATTTCTTCAAACAAATTCTTTGGCGCTCCACATAATGGACATTTCCAATCATCTGGTAAATCTTCAAATTTTACTTGTTCTTTTGCTTCATCATATACATGACCACAAATTTTACAACGATATCTTTTCATAGCTTCTCCTTTACTTTTTTACATACTCATTATACCATGAACTTTTGAGATTTGAAAATTTACTTTATTATACGAAAAAAAGAATGTAAAAATCACATTCTATTTTTTGATTAATACTTTATATTCATCTAATAATTGTCCTAAATAATTCATCGCATCATCATAAACTTCTCTTTTGGTTAAATCCACACCAGCTTGACTTAACGCCTCTAAGGTTGGCTTACTTCCTCCGATTGTTAAGAATTTTAAATAATCATCTAATTTTCCTTCTTGAATATGTTTATTGATCACTAATGAAGCAATCTTACCGGTCGCATATTGAAAATTATAATAACGATAACTTCCATAAAATAAATGAATTTTTGTTTGCCATAAATACTTTATATCTTCATCTAATATGATTCCTTGATAATACTTTTGAAGTAAAGCTAAATACGTTTGATTAATAGTATTTGAAGTAAAACTTTCTCCTTGTTCGATTTTCGTACATAACTCTTTTTGTAATTCTAAAAACAAGGTTTGAGAAAAAATAGACGCAATGGTTTTGTCAATGATTTGTTCTAAATGAACGATTTTATCTTCTTCTTTTGCTTTTTCATAAAGATACTTTTCTACTTGATCTTCATTTACTGTTGAGGCAATTTCTGATAAGAATAAAGAAAAATGGAAATCTTGATAATTTTGATTCGCTTTGGTTAAAAGACCATTTACCGCATGTCCTAATTCATGACCAATCGTAGGTACTTCTCTAAAGTTTCCACGATAATTCATTAAAATCATTGGTTTTATATAATTACGGAAGTGATAGCCACCATTAAATTTATGTTCACTTGGAAAAACATCTAACATTCCACCATCTAATACTTGATTTAATAATTTTTGATATTCTTCACCCATTCCTTTTAGTGCTTCTTTTACGATCTCTACGGCTTCATCAAAAGAATATCTAGGATTATAATCATGATTAATATTTAAATCATAATAATGTATCTCATCCATACCCATTTTTTCTTTTTTTAATTCAATATATTGGTGCAACAAAGGTAAATGATCGTGAACTGAAGCAATAAGATCATCAATGATTTTCATATCTAAATCATCTTCGGTAATTACTTGTTCCAAAATACTATGATACCCAAGTTCTTTAGCTACGTCGTAACACATTTGATAACGTAAAAGGAAAAGACTACTAATACTTTTATTTACATTCCTTAAGCTTTTCATAAATGCTTTAAATACAGATTCACGAATAGAACGATCTTGATTCATAATATATTTATTATAAATAGAACGTGTTATTCTTGTTTCTTTACCATCTAGTTCTATACTTTCACAAGGCATTTCTACATTCATAATCGTATTGTATAAATTATTCACTTTTTGAATTAATTGATTTTCATTTGTGACTACTTTACTATTACTAACATGTTCTTTTAATCGATAGATATTGTAAAAATGCATGTAAAAAGGCAAAGCCTCTGGATGTTCTTTCATATATTCATCTAATGGTTGATCGATTCGCAATATTTCTTTATTGATTTCATTTTTCATAGGATCTAATTTACTTTTTTCACTATATACTTGATTTTTGTATTGCAAATAAGTTTCATTAGAAACATCTAAATCCGACTTTAATTCTGCATAGGTTAATAATCGTTCCCCTAATAGTGCTAATTCATAATATTTTGTAAGTTTGTCCTCTAAGTTTAAAGAAGAAAAATCTACCTGATCGATTTCTGTTTTAAACTCCTGTAAAGCATTCAAAAACACTTCATCTGATTCATAAATATCTGTAAAATTCCATTGATACTTTTCGTTCATATGATACCTCCACTGTTCATTTCTAATGATATTATATCACATATTTTTTATCTTTCTTCCTTTATAATATTATATAACTCATTAACGAAAAAACTTCTTAATTTAGGATCTCTATTTACTAACAAATATACTCTGTTTTTAGTTCTCGTTAAGGCAACGTAAAATAATCTTCTTTCTTCCGCAAAAGCGATATCTTCTTCTATTAACTTTTCTTTGAATAATTCTAACATCCAGAAATCATGGCGATCTTTTTCGGGAAAATTTTTATTTAGTCCAATAATAATGACTTCATCGGCAGTTAATCCTTTTGATTTATGAATCGTCATAGCGTCAATATCAATGTCTTCATACCCAACAAATTTAAGTTTCGTTCCCAATTCATCCTTAAATTCGGGTTCTAAATAACAAGCATCAACAATCGCATTCGTTCTTCCTAAAATTAAAATATTATGATCTTTATTTTGTTTGTGAATTTTCAATATTAGCCTTTTTAATACTTGATATTCTGTTAAAGGTTCAAATAAAACGAATTTAATAGGATCTGATAAATCCTTTTGCGACATTAATTCTTTTTTTATTTGCGTATTATTTTTCATAATAAATTCGCCACAATATTTTATTAATTCTTGACTATTACGATAAGTTTGACTGATTTTTAAAAGTTTTGCGCCCGGAAAATACTTTAAAAAATTATAAATATATTCTATCTTAGAACCTGCAAAAGAAAATATCGATTGCCAATCATCACCAACTGCTACAATTTTAGCATTAGACTTATCTAATATGTTTTTAGCAAATATATATCGCTCTTTAGATATATCTTGATATTCGTCGATAATTAAATAATCTACTTGATCATTGTGATGAATACTATGAATATATTTGTTCGCATAATAAATCATATCCGAAAAATCAAAGCCATACTCTACACTTCCAAATAAACATTTTTGATAATAAACATAAAAGTCATTTATATATTTTAATTGCTTCAAATAGATATCTTGATATTCAATATCTTGATTTTTAATAAACTTCATTATTTTTTCTCTATAATCTTTTCTATCTTCATGAGATTTAATCGCATCAATAACCTCATACATTAAATTTTCGAAAGGAAAAAACTGAGAAGTTGGATATCGGTCTAATAAAGCAAAATAAATCTCTTTTTGTGTTTTAGTTTTTAACTTAAATCCCATTTTTATTAATTCATTTTTTAAGTTATTTATTAATATTTTTGGTTCACTATATTCTAAGCTAATAAACTTATTGTGGTGGGATGTGTGATACTGTTCTTTAAGTCTTTGTATCTCTTTATATTTTTTATTATTTAACCCAAAATATTCGATATATATATCTTCACCTGCTAGGTTCAAAGTAAAATCCGGTCTATAGGTTTTTCTCTCATTCATTAAATGAGGATAAATTTTTTCATAATCGTATTCTATATTATTAATATATAAAAAATTGGCAATAATAGCTTCACCTTTCGAACGAACTAATTCTCCTTTTATAGTATGAATGGATTCTTGATTCAAATCATGGTCGACAATATCATGAATCGTTTCATCTAAATCTTTAGCCTCACTTAATTTAAATTTTTTATAAGCATTAAAATACTCATCAAAGGTTGGATACTTATCATAATTGTCTCTAAAAAAACGACCAAACACCCATTTTCGCATTACATAATCCGGATCGAAAAGCGTAATTATTTCTTTTATTTTGTCCTTGTCTTTAAACAAATATTCTTTAAAATATTTCAAAAATATTTGTTGTCTTTTATGATCATCTACAACATAACATTTATGATTTTTAAAAATAGTTCTGGTATACATTAATCCCAAGGAATGGAAAGTGGTAACTCGTGCTGGAATTTTAAAATCATAAACTATTCTTTTTTCTAATTCTTCAGTGGCTTTTTTAGTATAACTCATTACAATTATTTTACTAGGATCAATTTTTTTAATATCCACTAAATATTTTACTTTAGATGCCATGGTTGTTGTTTTTCCACTTCCAGCTCCAGCTATAATTAAAGAATAATCTTCATCCGCAAGAATAGCTTTTATTTGTTCTTTATCTAAACAAATATTATCGTCAATCCCTTTATACATGTTTTCAAAATAATCTTTATATTTTAGATAAAGATTTTCTAAAACATCATTGTTATATTTGTCTAAATCGAAATCATTTGGAATGACTTCTTTATTTGTATTTAACACTTTTAAATATAATGTCTTGGATATATATTCCTGATTCTTTAATTTATCTAAAAACTGTTTCACAACTATCACCTTATTTTACTTTTATCAATATAAAAACTTAAATATTATATTTATTATTTTGTAGAGTGATTCTCTTTGTTTTTTTCATACTCGTACATGATTTCAGCTCTTGTAAAGAAATTACATATTCCTCCATCTTGACTAATATAACCAACAATATATTTAGGATCTAACGTCCACTCTCCGTCTACATAGCCACATAAATCATTCTCATGTCCATTTTTTATATTTAACTCTTTATCTACATATTCAGATGGTAATGCGATGATAAAACCACCCGTTGATCCTTTATAAGAGGACTTCGCAAACTCTACGGCATGTAACAGATTATTTATTGGTGAAATATTTAAATATAAAGGATTTTTACCATTACTTAAATATCCTCCAGAACTAGAATGACCCGTTAAATACAACCCTTTTGAGCAAATACTATATAAAGTATCATTTTGATGGATATCATGAGGATCTGGACAAACTACCCCACTAACTCTATGTATTCCAATTTGATATTTTTCATCATCAATTAAAGATTCAAGATAATTTCCTAAATCCTCACTCATAAACCCTTTTGCATCCCAACTATGAAGTAATTGATATGATGTTTCTAATGAATTTGAATCATAATCTTTCATTGAACGTTCAAGTGAACTATCAATCATTTCTTTTCCATATTTAGAATTGAATAGACTAAAGTTTTTCGTTTTCTGACTATCAGTTTGTTCTTTTTTTATTTTTTCCATGATTGATCTTATTTTCTCTAAATTTTTCGCTTTTTTTGTAAATGGTATCATACATTTTCACTCCCTATCATATAACTAGCAAAATTATAACATAATTTTAATTAGATTAAAAATTAATCTTATAATTGTCCCTTATATTTATAAATCTTTTTAGCTATAGGTGAATAATCAACATGTGACAAATCTTTTTGTTTACTTTCAGCAAGATATTTCGTTAAATACATCGATTTTATTAAACCAACATAATCACCAATGATGGAAGATTCCATTGGTATTACAATAACTTCTGGATAATATTTGGGTAATTCTTGTAACAATAATTGATCAAGTTCAGTCCTAGTATCAAAATAAATCGCATGATGATAACGATTTTTACTTAAAGTACTTCGACCATGACAATAATCATATTTATCATGTACAATAGGTATTCCAATACCGGATTCCATCATAGTAGATTCTAAAAAGTGACTAGATGTACTTGTATCAATTCCTGAAAATATTTCATAAACATCACCATTCGTATCAAACGTATAAAGATATTCTTTTAAATAAGAATCTAAGATATCATGAATCGAAATTTTTGTAAAACTTAAGTAATAACTTAGAAGAATCGTGCAAGGAATCAGTGTCGCACTCAATGAAATAAAACTATTCGATGGTTTCTCAATCTGATAGGTAATATTGTGAATATCTTCTCTCTCCTTTTTCTGTGCGGACAATAAATAATGTTTTAACTCATTTAAGAAAGCAATCTCTACACCATAATTTCTTCCTCCATAACTACAAACAAATACATTTTTAAATACACTCATGTTAAGATAAAGAAGATCTCTCGGTTCTGCATTTCTGGTAATCATTTGATTCGTTTCACTTAATACTTTACTGGCAAATTCAGATACAACATGTGATCCACCCACACCAACTACTAAAGTAGGATCTTTGATGTTTTCTAACTCCTTATAAATTTTTTTCAAGTTTGAATGTTTCAAGCTATATTCTACATCATCTTTTAAATACTTAAACTCTTTTTCCATATTAAAAACCTCCTTACATTCGTTATATCATGTAAAGAGGAAATATTACGTCTATTTAAAAATTTTCATTTAATAATTCAATCTTACTAATTCTTTTTAATTCAAAATGTCTTAAATCTTGTCTTAATTCACAAAAAGCGACACATACCCACCCTGTACTATATAAAAACAATTCTAAGGGATGAATTACTCTTGCTTTGACATCTTGTGTATATGAGTAATAATCAATTTTTACTTTTCTTCTTTCTTTCATAGCTTTATTTAAAACATTATAATATTGTTTTAAAGCATCTTTTAGTTCCACATTCTCATTTTTCGAATTAAAGTAAACACCACGAATTTTATCCGCAAGAAGATCTAATTTTTCTCTTTCTTCATCCGATACCTTTAAAGATTTTATAAATTCATAATCTTCTTTTTTAAACTTTCTCGTAGGTATACGTATACTTTGATTTAACACGTAACCACCATAAGGCCCTTTTATCGTGTCAATATAAATACCTGCTTTTTCCAACTCTTCTTTATATATTCGAACCATTCGTTCCGATACTTCTAATTTACAAGCAAGTTCTTTCACACTATATTTTTTATCGTTTTCCAAATATTGTAACATTAATAATACATTAGATAATTTAGACATGGAATCACCTCCTCATGATTTAATTATTTTTGGGTTAATGCATTCACATATTTATCTAAATAATATTCTTTCTCTTTGGAATGATATTGCATGATAAAACGTGGATGCTCTAGTGGAATGATTTTATCAAAAAAACAATATTTTTCATTTATCTCTTTTAAAAATTCATAATTTTTTCCACTTCCAATACAATAGCACACTGATCTATCAATATTAAATTCTATTTGCATTTTTATAGTTTCTATTATAAAGTCATATAAAGTTTGTTGCAATTCCTTATTTTCGTAATAATTGCAATTAACTTCTCTCCCTTTTGAATTTATTCTTACAATTCCCAATGGACATACAAAATTCATATAAAAGTCGTTATAAAATTTATCCGTTCCACCATAGCTATCCATCACATCATATAAAAAATTGGATGAGGATTTATTAACATGGAAGCCATCTATATGAATTCCCGTTTGATTTTGTAAGTGTTGATCATCTTCAAACGGTATTCCAGTAATTGCCGTTCCTCTTCTAGCTGGTGAACTTCCCAAAATCATTCTTCTTTTTTTATGGTCATCATAAAATTGATGATAAAACGTTTCTATCGCTTGATAAATTTCTCTTGAGTCCTTACAAAATGGATTAATGATTTTAAATCCACCTGGAACAGAGAGATTAACATTTGATAAAAAGCGATCAAATTCTATTATTTTTTGTGAAGTAAATTGACTATTATTCATAATTTATTTAACTCCCTTCTTTTTTAATGCCTACACATTAATTGAGGAGACATTTAATTCGGAATCCCTTTTTTACTTTACGCATATTCTCTTGGTATTTTCATGATAACATAAAAAAGAACTTCTGAAAAGTTCTATCTATAAACCATCTGAAACACAGATTAAACTCTTATGGTGCAAGAGATGGGATTTGAACCCACACGAGAATATTCTCACAAGCCCCTCAAGCTTGCGTGTCTACCGATTCCACCACTCTTGCAGGAAAAGATTTAAGAATTCCAATTATCCATGGCTCCTAAATCATATACATTGGTATAGCCCATTTCTTTTAATTCGTTCGCAAAAGTATGACTACGATTACCACTTCGGCAATAAACAATAATACGTTCCTCTTTGTCTTTTAACATTCGTTCAATCATTACTTTTGGCGTACCCATTGGAATAGAAATCGCTCCGTCGATATGTCCTTCATCAAATTCAACATCCGTTCTAACATCGACTAATTTTGTATTTCCTTCTTCTACATAAGCTTGAGCTTGTTCACCAGTAATTTGTCCTTCTGATAATGTTTCTTTTTCATTACATCCTGTTACTAATAAAATACACAAAAATAAAACAATAATTTTCACACGATCACCTCTTCCTATTATAAAGAAAAAACTAGCTGAAATCAACTAGTTTTTTAGTGCTTTAAACATCTTTTTCCATAAATCTTTGGATGAATAATTTAAAATTCCTACTTTATAAATACGTAATCCATATTTTATTAAAGCAAAGACGGTTAATAAACAAAGAACGATTGCGAGTAACATTTCTAAAATACTAAATTGTCCTAATACTAATAGGGATGGGGCAAGGATTGCAGATATGAATGGAACCATTCCTAATATTTTAATAAATAAAGATCCACCAAACACATTAGCAAGCATAGCTAGATAATAACCAACAAGAGAAATAATCGCAATCGGTGTTTGTAATTGTTGGAAGTCTTCAATATTCGTTGTCATACTTGCTAAAATACCAGCAAGTAGAGAATAAGCGACAAAGGTAATAATCATTAAAAGCAATGTAAGTGGAATGATATAAGCTAATTGACTACCAATACTACTTGATAGAATTTCGTTCATTGCTTTACCGACTTCACTACCGATTCCTCCCGTAATATCGGATCCTCCAATTAAATTACGTACTAATAATCCTAAACCACTGTATAAGAACAATAAGACTCCTTGGAAAAGTACAAATAAATTACCAGCAATGACTTTTGAAAAGAAATGAACTTTTGGTGAGACATTCGAAATAATGATTTCCATACCACGTGTTGTTTTTTCATCATTGACTTCCGCACCAATCATTTGGACTAAGAATAACGTTAGCATAAAGAATGGAAGAATCACAATTGGGAATACCGTCTGCATCAACATTTGGGTACCCTCTTCTCCTTTCTTTACATCATCTTTGGTATATTCGTAATCAATTTTCGCACTACTATAAATGCTTGAAATTTGTTCATTACTAATACCGGAATTAGCTAAAGCTAAAGACGTTTTTGTTTGATTGATCGCATTACTAATGAGTTGAGAATCAACGGCGTCTAAAATATCTTTTGAAATAATCGTAACTTTTAAGGTACTTTCCTTATCATTTTCAATGATAATTCCCAAACCATCTTTTTTATCTACTTGTTTTTTTATTTCTTTTTCATTTTTATCTGTTTTTTGAATATCAAAACTTGATTTTTTACTAGAAGTATTTAATGCCTTACTTGATTCATTCATCATCGTTTTAACAGAATCAAAGGCTACTCCCGTATGATCGGCAATATAAACTGGTTGTTGTTTATCAAAATCACCACCAAAAGCTGTAATAATTGTATCAATGTTAATTCCACAAATAATAACTAAAGCAATTAAGATATTTGCAGCTACAAACCATTTGGTTTGAATCTTTCTTTTTAAACTCATTGCAGTTAAATATTTTAGTTTATTTTTCATATGCTTCACCTACTTTCGCAACGAAAATTTCGTTGAGTGATGGTTCTTCTACACTAAATTTGGTAATATTTTTATGTTTACTAACTTCTTTAAAGACATCACTTGCGACTTCTAAAGAATCAATTTTTACTTCTAATTCTTCTGGTTTCTCGATAACATCATATACACCTTTGATTTTCATTAATTCTTTTTTAGTAATATCTCCTTTAATCAAAATATTTTTCTTACGATAATCACGTTTAATATCAGATAAGTATCCTTCTAATACTGGTGTTCCACGTAGAATAATAACGATTTTTTTACAGAATAATTCCACGTGTTCCATACGATGAGAAGAAAAGATAATCATACTTCCACGTTTGGACATATCGATAATTTCTTTTTTAAAAAGTTCTACATTAAAAGGATCTAGTCCTGAAAAAGGCTCGTCTAAAATGAGTAATTTAGGATCGTTCAGAATCGCCATAATGAATTGAACTTTTTGTTGATTACCTTTAGATAATTCTTTGATCTTCTTATCTTTATAATCTAGAATTTCAAAACGCTCTAATAATTCATCTAAACGTTTTAAAATTTGATCTTCAGTCATACTTTTTAAAGCTCCATAAAATAAAGCTTGTTCTTTTACCGTTAATTTGGTAAGTAAACTACGTTCTTCTGTTAGAAATCCAATCGTATCAGTTACACTGTAATCAATGGGTTTCCCATTTAACGTAATTTCTCCTTTTGTTGGTTCTAGTAACCCCATAATCATTCGAAAAGTGGTTGTTTTACCGGCACCATTGACACCCAATAATCCAAAAATTTCACCTGGGGCAACTTCGAAAGATAAATCGTTTACAGCACAAAAATCTCCATAATATTTGGTTACATGTTTTACTTTTAACATAACTCTCCTGCTTTCTACAAAACTATTATACTACAAACTTTTCTGGTTGCACATATAACACAAAATAACTATATCATACAGACAATTATTTGTCAATGTCAATACCCCCTCCTATTTGCATTTTGCAAAAAAAAGACTCTATGAAAAGAGTCTAAGAATATCATTATATGTAACAAAAATCATCAATAGCATCAATAGAATAAATCCAATGGAATGAATCCAATTTTCAATTCGTGGTGAAACAGGACTACCTTTGATTTTTTCAATAATCATAAATAAGATACGTCCACCATCAAAGGCAGGTAGTGGAAGTAGATTAATAAATCCTACATTAATACTTAGATAAGCTACTAAATAAACTAAATTAATGAATCCAGCTGCCGCACTCTCACCTACTAAGCTAAAAATACCAACTGGACCGGCAAGATTATTTAAAGATAAAGCTCCGGTACATAAATAGAAAATTATTAAAACCATTTGGTGTAACAAAGAGAATGTCTTTCCAAACGCATATTTTAAAGAAGCTAATAATCCATGTTCTCTTGTTCCATCTAAGGCCATACCATACTGATAAATGGTATTTCCATCTTCATCTTTTATTTTTTCTGGTTTAACAGATAATAACTCTTGTTCTCCATTTTTATGTTCTACTTCTATTTTTGCCGTTTTCTTTCCATTAACTTGAATTTCTAAAACAAATTGATCACTCGTAATAATATCTTTTCCATTAATAGAAAGAATTTGATCCCCTTTTTCTAATCCAGCCGATTCGGCAGGACTATTCTTTTCTACTTCTCCAATCGTTGGTATTAAAGATTGACTACCAGCGACTAAAGCGATAATAAATAATAATACAATGGCTAAAATAAAGTTCATCATGACTCCGGCAATGACCGTCATGAATTTTTGAAACCATGTTTTCGACTGCATCCTTTTTTCTTTTGGAATATTTTCATCTGGTTCAATTTCTTCACCAGCCATTTGAACATATCCTCCAATTGGGATCCAACGAATAAAATATTCGGTTTCATCATTTTTTCGTTTCCAACTAAACAATTTAGGTCCCATACCAATTGAAAATTCATAGACATAAATTCCTGCTTTTTTGGCAAAGTAAAAATGTCCAGCTTCGTGAATCAATACAGTTACACCTAAAATAATAATAAACTCGATGAGTGTAATGATAAAGTTCATAACTTCCCCTTTCTATATGATACTGATAAAAAACATAAATCCTAACATCACAAAAATAATACTATCTAAACGATCTAAAATTCCCCCATGACCAGGCATAATATTAGAGAAATCTTTCTTTCCAAAATAACGTTTAATCGCACTAAAGACTAAATCTCCAAATTGTCCAAGGATAGATAGGAATAAAGTCATAAGGACAACCACATAAATTGGAAGTGTCGCATCGATAACCACATGATAGAACACACTACCTACAAGCACTCCAAAAATAGTTCCTCCAATACTTCCTTCCCATGTCTTTTTAGGAGAAATATTTTCTAACAATTTATTTTTACCAATTAAACTACCAATGAAATAAGCATAGGTATCTGTGATAATCGTAATTAAGAATAGATAAATCATATAGTTTAATGAAACACTACGAATTAAAATTAAAAGGTTAAAAGACATTCCAATAAAGAATATACCAGAAATTAAATAAAAGGCATCATTGACACTATATTTTTCACGACTGTGATACATGACTACAGGTATTAAATAAGATAAGAATATGGCAGATAATAGACGAAAGTCAACATTAAAGTTATATTCTTCCATTCCTGCGGTAGATAATACCATGATAGCTAGTAAAATATAGGAAATAAATTTAATAAAATCTGGTAATTTTTTTCTTGTTTCTTTGATATGAATAAATTCTCGCAATCCTTGAAGAGCAAGTAATAATACGGCAATTTCAAATACCCATCCTCCATAAAATAAGATTGGTACAAATAATAGTAAAGCAATCGTTGCACTAATGACTCTCTGTTTCATCTTTTATCCCTCCAAATCGGCGATCTCTTTGTTGATAGGTAGTTAGTGCTTTTTTCCACTCTTCTTCCTTAAAATCTGGAAAATAAACATCCGTAAAATAGAATTCCGCATACGCTAATTGATATAACATAAAGTTACTAACACGCATTTCTCCACCAGTACGAATGAGTAGATCTAATAAAGGTAATTCTTGATACAAATGGTTTCGTAATACTTCCTCATTAATTTCTTCTACGGGAATCTGTTCGGAAATTATTTTCTTTGTCATATCGACCAGTTCGCACATACCACCATAGTTAAGACAAATATTTAAAATACCTCGTGTATTTGTTTTTGTACTTTCTTCTAAACGATCTTCGACTTCTAATACTTTTTTAGATAAATTTTCTTTTCTTCCGGAAAATAAAATTTTAATGTTATTCGCATTACAAATGGATTGTAAACGATCAAAGTTATTGGAAAATAATCCCATTAAATAATCGACTTCTTTTTTTGGTCGTTTAAAGTTTTCCGTAGAAAAAACATAAATACTAAGTACTTCTACCCCACTATTGTAAATAGATGGAACTAATTCTTCTAAGGTATTTAATCCTTCTTTGTGTCCCATACTTCGACTGAGTCCACGTTCTTTTGCCCAACGTCCATTTCCATCTAAAATAATTCCTACATGTTTTGGTATTCTTACATCATTCATATTATTTACCTCATTATTAATTATATTATAAAATAATCGTTTTATCAATACAGACAAAACGAATAAGTTTATATTTTCCTATTTTCTATACATTTATCTTCAAAAAAAGAGTATCATTCCATACTCTTAAAACGAATCTACATTGATGCGAACACGTTTGTTATCTCCCATAGAAGAAGCAGCTTGAACTAAAACACGTACGGCGTGGATATTTTTACCTCCACGACCGACAACTCTTCCCATTTCTTCTTGATCGACTAGAACTTGGATATTCACAATATCATCTTCGTCATCAAATTGTTTTACGGAAACCAGATCCGGATCCTGAACAAGACTTTTTACTAAGAATTCAGTAAATTCTACTAACTTCATTATTTACCTTGTCTTTCTTCATGGAATTTTTTCATAATTCCTTGTTTTTTAAATAAGTCTCTTACAGTATCTGTTGGTTCTGCACCATTACGTAACCATTTAAGTGCGATTTCTTCATTAATTTTAATTTCTGCAGGTTCTGTAATAGGATTATAAGTACCTACTAATTCGATAAATTTACCATCACGTGGTGAACGTGAATCTGCAGCTACGACACGATAAAATGGTCTTTTTTTCGCACCCATTCTTTTAAGTCTTAATTTAACTGCCATGATTTCTCCTCCTTTTTAACTGTAACTAGTTTATCACAAAAAAAGATAAGTGTCAACACTTTTTGGTTGACACTTTATTGTATGTAGTTTTCATCTACATTTTCATCAATTTCTTTTAAATCTTCTTCCGTTACTTCATCTTCGACTTCTTCCCATGGTTCTTCATCTTCTTCTACTGCGATCTTCACTTTTGTTTCCCCAACAATTTCTACACCTAATTCTTTTTCTACATCAAAGTTAATGGTTCCGTTATCCCCTATATTTACTTTTGTACAATTTGGTTGGCTTAAAGTACGAACAATAATATCCGTATCTCCACTTAAATCCGCATCGGCTTTGGTCTTTATGTTAAATAGTTCACTATAGTCAATGGTTTTACTTACCACTGTTGTTTTACTATCGCCATCATAAGAATACCAAATATTTACATCATAAGATCCATTGACACCTATTTTGGATCCAGACTTGAATCCTTGGAATTTGTGATTAATGATCCAACAACCAAGCACTGTTGTGGGTGTGTATTCAACATCAATAGAATAATTGTTCTTAAAATACTTTTTACCTTTGCCAACCACAGCTTTTGTTACTATTTCTTTAAATATGGCCATATTCTTCACCCCTCACTTTAATGTATGCGAAGTCTTCAAAAAATGTACTAAAAAAAGTAATTTTCATTACTTTTAATTCGTTACTTTCTCTAAAGCTAATTCTCCATCCATACTCCATGTTTTAATATCGGTAATACGAACATTGACAATTTTACCAATATATTCTTTTGGAGCTTTCACATTTACCAACTTCATCGTGTCAGTATATCCCATAAGGTGATCCTCACTCTTTTCGCTTACACCTTCTAGCAATACAGGGACGATTTTATCTTGATACTTTTCATTCGCTTCTCTTGAATATTGGTTAATTACGTGATTTAAACGTTGAAGACGTTCATTTTTAATTTCTAATGGTGTATCATCTTGCATACGACAAGCAGGCGTTCCTACACGAGGAGAAAAGATAAAGGTAAAAGCAGAATCAAATTTACATTCGTGAACAACATCTAAAGTTGCTTGGAAATCTTCTTCGGTTTCCCCTGGGAATCCTACAATAATATCTGTCGTAATCGATGAATATGGAAGCGCTTCACGTAGTTTGTGATACAACGTTAAATATTCTTCTTTGGTATAACGACGTCCCATCAATTTTAAAATACGACTACTTCCACTTTGAAGTGGTAAGTGAATATAAGGCATAATATTATCATACTTTTTGATAACTTCAATCATCGCATCGGTAAAGTCCCAAGGATGACTGGTAACAAATCGAACACGGGCAATTCCTGTTTTCGCCACATCTTCTAATAATTGATCCATACCATAATGGGTATCTAAGTCTTTTCCATAAGCATTTACATTTTGTCCTAATAAAGTTACTTCTTGATAGCCATCGCGAACAAGCTTTCGAACTTCTTCTAAGATATATTCAGGATGACGACTACGTTGTTTTCCTCTCGTATAAGGAACAATACAATAGGTACAGAATTTATCACACCCATACATAATATTAACCCATGCTTTATATTTACTATCTCTTTTAACCGGAATATCTTCAATGACATCGCCTTCAATACTAAAGACTTCTACTTGTTTTTGATGAGTATTCATGACTTCAGAAAGTAACTGTGGAAGACGATGAATATTATGAGTACCAAATACAAGATCAACATGTTTATATTTATTTAGTATTTCATCCACGACCACTTCTTCTTGAGCCATACATCCACAAATACCTAAAACAATATTTGGATTGATCGTTTCTTTTAATGTTTTTACACGACCTACCATTCCAAAAACTTTGTTATGAGCATTTTCACGGATCGCACAAGTATTCAGTAAAATAACATCCGCATTATCCATGTTTAAGCTCTCTTCAAAACCCATATCTTCTAAGATCGCTTTTATATTTTCGGTATCATGTTCATTCATTTGACAACCATAGGTCTTTACATAATAAGTCTTATTTTTTCCTAACGCTTTAAGATCGTGATTTAAAATATATTCATTGGTTTTAACTAGGACTTCTTGTCGGGTACGTTTTTGAGCATCCTTTAAACTTGGTTTTAACATAACTCACCTCTTTTTTATTTTATAATGTTTTTCTAATCTTTGATTATAAGTATCTATCGCATCGATTGGTATTTTAGCACTTACTTTTACCACAGGTTCTGGAGTAAAAGCAATTTGTTTAATTTCCACTGATAATTGATTGGTTTCATCAAAAACAACGTGTAACATACCAGGGGTATGAATGGTGGAAGTGGAAATATTACTCAAGGTAGGAACCGTGCAAGAGATCTTGTCATTCTCAATGGTTAATCCATAATGGTGAAAGTGACCATTAAACGTAATATAGTCTTCTTTTTGAATTTTTACCTTTCTCATATGATTCATTCGAAACCACGCATGATTAATTTTAATCAATTGGGTCGTAAAACCTAAACCAACTAAGTCAGAACGATAATGTTCTAAAAAGTTTTTGATTTCTATTTTTGAATTCGATATATGGTCATGATTACCAAAAACAATATAATTCATAATCGTTGGATCTTGTGGATACATATTTACCACATAATCAAGTTGATCTAACCGATTGGTAAGAGATTCCCATACATGTTGTTTCTTATCTCCTGCAATTAAATCTCCGGCATGAAAAATCGTATGAATGTGATGATCTTTCGCATACTCGTAACAAGCATATAAACTTTCAATACTCTCTAGTTGATTCGCAAGATGCGTATCTGAAATAATCAAAAATTCATTTTTTAAAGAATCTGTATATAGCTCAAAATAATTGGAAATAGAGTCTTCAGAAATGTTATATTGATAGTGACCATCTATATAGAAATCACGATCAATTCTAATTCCAGTTTCAATGAGTGTTCGAACACGTCGATAGATTTGTTTTTCTGTTAATTGTAATTCCTTTTTTATCGTATCTAACGATTGATTTTCTTTAATCATGTCATATAATTTTCTATTCTTTTCTGTCATGGGAATCCTCCGTACAAATTCCCCTTATAAATTCTTTTAATTGTTTCAAATCTTGATCATCGGGATGAGTAAGCGCTTCTTCAAAATTTTTAAGACTTACTTGTAAATTCTGATCATCCGGATGATCCTTGATCATTTTAACATATCGTTCTTTTACCGTTTGGGGCATTTTTCCTTGGCAGAGAAAACAACCTAAATATTCATTGTCTTCTGGAATCCAATGTTTAAAACGATTTTTAAGCGTTTCAAAATATTCGGAACTGCCACCAAAACCACAAGTTCCAAACAAAACAATTTTCTTATGGTGTAGCGTCTGTAATACGTTTTGAAT
>ERZ1643251.2496-NODE-2496-length-18684-cov-6.892802_pt1 | contig 18684 bp, 20 predicted proteins | sample MGYA00579261_ERZ1643251 | MGnify/ENA primary metagenome ERZ1643251 (study PRJEB29033, sample SAMEA4952267) | chicken gut metagenome | biome: Broiler Chicken; feature: Gastrointestinal Tract; material: Caecum | place: Ireland | collected 2018 | study: Broiler...
CCTATGGATCACAAGCAAGTGTCCGAATAAATAACAATTCCTCATATATAACAGGCTACGCATCCAATAATGAACCGACATGTGGCTATACAGGAACCAACGAAGAATGCAATAGGTATTGCAGTGATGGCAGTTGTAATACAGCATATCCAAATAGTGCTTCAGCTAGTACGACAAATAACATAACAGGAATTTATGATATGTCAGGAGGCGCATGGGAATACGTCATGGGCATAATGCTAGATCAAAGTGGTCAACCAATGAGTGGTCGAAATAGTTTATATAATTCCGGATTTAATGGAACATTTGGCTGCCCAACATGTGATAGCGATACATCAGGGTTAACAAAATTAACTAATGGGTATGATTTTCCCAATTCAAAATATTATGATACATATGCTTATGCTACAGTAGATGAACAATATCAAAGAAGAATACTAGGAGATGCAACAGGAGAAATGGGACCATTCAATTCCGTAAAATACCTAACTCAAACTAGACAAATAGGAAGTTGGTATACCGGTGAAGCTTGGTATGTTTACTCGAACGTTCCGTGGTTTATTCGTGGATCTACGTACTACAGTGGTTCAGATGTAGGCGTGTTTGCATTCAGTAGTACGTATGGTCATACGTATGGTACTGTCAGTTTCCGCATTGTTTTAACACCTTAATTATAATCATAAATGATAAGTAAATCTAAATTAAATAAATGATAAGTAAATCTAAATTAAATCTTGAGAGTTATTAAGAAACTTAGTATAATAATTACTTAGGTGGTGTTAATATGAATTTGCCTGATTTAAAAAAAGCAAAAATTAGAACTTCAAATGAAGTTGAATATAAAGATTCTTATTTATTTAACAGTGATAGATTTGTTGGTAAAAAGTATTTTTTAAGAACTTATGGTTGTCAAATGAACGAACATGATTCTGAAGAAATTGAAGCAATTTTAAAAAATTTTGGTATGGAAGAAACTAAAGAACTTGAAAATGCTGACGTTATTATTTTAAATACTTGTGCAATTAGAGAAAATGCTCATGATAAAGTGTTTGGCTATTTAGGAAGAATTAAGCATTTAAAAAAGGAAAGACCAGATGTTATCGCATGCATTGGTGGCTGCATGTCCCAAGAAGAAAATGTTGTTAATGAATTAAAAAAGAGACATCCATATGTTAACATTGTTTTTGGCACACATAATATTAATGAGTTAGGAAAACTTTTAATTGAAGCAAATAATCAAAAACAAGATATCGAAGTTTTTAGTGAAGAAGGTTGTGTTTATGAAAATGTTTCTTATAAAAGAGCTTCAAAAATAACAGCGTGGGTTAATATTATTTATGGCTGTGATAAATTTTGTACATATTGTATAGTTCCATATACAAGAGGAAAAGAACGTAGCCGCAAATTAAATGATATTGTAGATGAAGTTAAAAAATTAAAAAATGAAGGCTATCAAGAAGTAACTTTACTTGGGCAAAATGTTAATGCGTATGGGCATGATTTGAATGAAGATGTAGAATTTTCTGACCTTTTGGAAAGTGTTGCTAAAACAAATATTCCGAGAATCAGATTTGTTACAAGTCATCCTTGGAACTTTACTGATAAAATGATTGAAATAATTGCTAAATATGACAATATTATGCCTTATATTCATTTACCTTTACAAAGTGGATCTGATAAAATTTTAAAATTAATGGGTCGTCGTTATACTAAAGAAGAGTATTTAGAACTATTTAATAAAATGAAAAGCAAAATTCCAAATGTTTCAATAACAACTGATATTATTGTCGGTTTTCCTGGCGAAACAGAAGAAGATTTTAATGAAACATTAGACGTTGTAGAAAAGTGTCAATATGATGGGGCTTATACTTTTATCTTTAGTCCAAGAGAAGGAACACCTGCTGCTAAAATGAAAGATGATACTCCATTAGAAGTAAAAGAAGAAAGACTACAACGTTTAAATGAAGTCATTAACGAATGTTCAAAAAAAGCAAATCTAAAATATGTAGATAAAGTAGTACCTGTATTAATATTAGGCGTGAGTGAAAAAGACCAAAATAAAGTTTATGGATACACAGATACCATGAAGCTAGTCAACGTAGATGCTTCAAAAGAAACGATTGGTAAAATCATAGATGTTAAAATTACAGATGCCAAAAGTTTTAGTTTAGATGGTCAAGAAATAAAAAAAGAATCTGTTCATTAAGATTCCTTTTTTTTGCGGATAAATCCCACTAAAATCAAGAGAAGCATAAATACTCCTAAAATAATAGGTAAGTAAAGATAAATCCATAGCTCATCTTTATAATGCATTCCACAATATAAAGAAATTCCAAATAATAAAAGAAGTAACCCTATAAAAGAGAAATTTTTCCATTTTTTAGGAAGAAGTTCTTTCATATTATTGCCACTAACAGCTAATGTAATAAATAGGTCAAAAATCCAAGTAGTGGAAACAATGTTTTCTACCTTTTCAACAAAATTAAATAATTTAATTTTTTTCAACGTCATATATTCTGGATAACGATAAATTTGAGTTAAGTTTGGTCCTAAGACCGCGGTAATAATAATAGCTGCTAAAAAAACCGTTAAAGAAGAAAGAAGATAGGGTTTAAGTAAATTTTTTTCGGTTTTTTCATTCCATAAAAGAAAGAAAGGTGCAGTGGAATAAATAGCAAAATAAATAGTTCCCTGTAAAATAGAAAATGTATCTTCAGTAAGTACTGGCAAAAAATAATCAAAATTCATATTTTTAATCAATCCTAGGGAAATAAACAGTACTAAAAGTAAAGAAATAGGAAGTAATACATCAGATACCTTAGTGATTGTTGAAAATCCATTCTTTGTAATTCGATAAATGATAAAAATCAACGGTAAGAGAATATAGATATGGGGAGATTTAATTAAGTAAAAACTGGAGCAAAAGGTTTCAAAAATAAAGAGAATTTGCGTGAAAACAAAAAAGTTAAAAAGGAAGAAAATACTTTTTTGCAAAACATTTGTAAGAGCATGATTTTCTTTAAATTTTTGAAAAAACCAAATAAATAAACTTCCTAGTAAAACACCTAACAAAGAGGCAATCCAAGCATCTTTATCGAGAAGTTTAAATAAAAGAGAAAAACCAAATCCTAGAAAAAAGGCTCTTCCTAAAAAATAACTTACTGAAAAAGTTTTGTTTTTAATCATTTTCATTCACCTCAAAAATTAGTCCATTTTTATTAATATTAACAGAAATTTCATAGGAAAAATTTTGTTCATACCAATTCTCTAAAGGTTGACGGTATTTCTGGTAATAAGCTTTATTAATACCTAAAATATCTGTTTTATTTCTTTTTAATAAATCAATAACTTTTTGATAATCTTTTTTTATTAAAGCGGCAAATTCTTCATTTAATTTTTGATATATTTCTGGCTTTCGAAAATCAAATTTACAACCATCTTCAATAATCATAGCGTGTAAAGAACTTTTAACTAAAATGCCATTTTCATTAAATTCAAAACCTGTTCCTTTATTTTGATATAAATTAATGGTTATGCTTTTTTCCTCATCATTAGGACAAGTCATGCTTACATAATAGTTTGTTGAATCGTTATTTAATGTATTAAACGCAATCGTTTCCTCTAGATTTAAAATAGTTTGCAAGTTGTTTCCTTTAAAAGCCGCGACCCCATTTATTTTTAAAGTATCTTCACTTTTAGTAATTGTATTAATATATGCATCCTGATAAGGGTCAATTATCGTATCTAAAAAACTTTCAAAATCTTTAATTACACTGACACTATCATTCGCAGTATTGTTTTCAATCATACTTTGAATTGAAGTAGATACAACGGGATTTTCTGTAGTAACACTCTCTAATATTTCTTTAGCGTCAACCCCTTTCGCGACCACAGGCAAGAAAATGTTTCGAATAGAAGGGTCACGAATCATATAATCTAAAACATCTAGCATTTTTTCTTCGGCAACTTCTTCACCAATAATTAAAATTTTTAAATGCGAATAATAAGGTTCTTTGCTAAGTTTTAAATGACAGTTTTGAAACGCTTCTGTTAAAGTGCTACCATATCCCTCGACATAATACGTTTTATCACTTTCTTCTTCTTGACCATTGCCTTTTTTATTATTTAAAATTTCTAAATCGACAAAGAATTCCTCTTCTTTATAATCAATTGCAATTCCCGCGATAACTGCGCGATTATTAAGTTCCTGATAATCATAGCATCCCGTTAAAAAAAGGGGAATAATTAGTAAACAAAGAATTTTTTTCATCATTCATTACTCCTTTGCTTTGTAAAATTTTTCTGTGTAAGCATTGAACTTCGTTTTGTATCTTTGGAAATATTTTTCTTGAGCAAGCTTTTCATAATATATATCCTATCAAATGGAGCAATTGGATAAAAATAAGGTTTTCCCATCGTTTTTAATTCGGTCACATGAATTAAAAAATAGAAGAAGGCTAAAACGATACCATATAACCCATAAAAGGCTGCTGCAAAGAGAAAAATAATTCGAAAATGTCTTGCAGCATTTACCATTTCTTGGTCGGTAAAAATCAAACTGGTAATAAAAGTAAAAGCAATAACAATAATCATGATTGGACTAACAAAACCGGCATTGACGGCAGCTTCCCCAAGAATCAAAGCACCCAGTATTGAAATGGCACTACCATAAGAATTTGGAAATCTGACATCACTTTCTCGTAAAATTTCATAAATCAAAAGCATAAGTAAAGCTTCAACAATCGCTGGAAAAGGAACATTATCTCGCTGAGTACTAAAGTTAATCAGCAAGCTTGTCGGAATCGTTTCCGGATTATAATTGATTAAAGCAATATAAATAGCAGGGGCTAAAATCGTAAAGAAAAAACAGAAAAATCGCAAAATTTTCAAAAAATTAATATTATTACTTTTTTTATAATTATCTGAAATAGGATTAATGAAATCAGCAAAAAAACCAGGTAAGATTAAAGCAAAAGGTGAGGTATCAATAAATAAAACCACTTTACCTTCTAACAAAGCCTTGGCAGCTGTATCAGGTCTTTCTGTCTTCATAATAATAGGAAAATGACTTTTGTTTTCTTTTGATAAAAATTCGACAACGTTTCCAGAATCTAAAATACCATCAATATCAATTTTGTCTAATTCTTCTAAAACATGAGCAACTAAATCTTCTTCAGCAATATCATCAAAATAAAGAACTTCAACCATGGTTTTTGACTTTCTTCCAATAACTGTACTTTTAGCCTTTAGATTTTTCGATTTTAATCTTCTTTTTAACAAACCTAAATTAATTTGAATATTTTCAGTAAAAGCATCTTTAGGTCCAAAAATCACTTGTTCTGTGGTAGGTTCTGGAATTCCTCTTGCAATATCAGCCCGTGTTTCTAGGGCAAGAATTTCTTTTCCTCGAATAACAATAGTAAATCCATTTGTAATGTAAAATTCAATTTCATCAGGACTTTTTAAAACTTTTGTATTTGGAGCAGGAATAAGACTTTTTAAATCCTTTAATTTTTTCTTCGGTAAGGCACTTAAAAAGCTCACATTTTTCAAAATATAATCATTTACCTTATCGCTTCCTGTGACACTTTCTAAGTAAACAACATATATTGTTTGAAAAAAAGAAACTTTAACTGGTTTAATAACTAAATCAACAGTTTCCTTAAATTCCTCCTGTATTCTTTTGACAATTTCATTTTTCATATCATTCACCACTTTTAGTATGGAAATTTTTGTTAAATTTAAACCTATTTTATTTCGTAAAAGAAAAAAATCCTTTATAATAAATAATAAGGTGATAAAAGTGAAACTGAAAATTGAAAAAATGGATTATGAAGGAAGAGGAGTAAGTCACGTATCGGAAAAGGTATGTTTTGTGAAAAAAGCTTTACCAGGAGAGCTTGTTGAAGCAAAACTATTACAAGACGAAAAAAGATTTTCTATTTATGAAACAACAAAAGTTTTAAATGCAAGTCCAATAAGAAAAACATCTCTTTGCCCTTTTTCAAAGGAATGTGGAGGATGTGCTTTAGATATCATGTCTTATGAAGACAGTATATCTTTAAAAAAAGAGATGTTAAAAGAACTTTTTAAAAAGAATAATCTACCCATTAAAGAATTTGAAATAGTAAAAAGTTCTCATGCTTATGGGTATCGAAACAAAATAAGTTTAAAAATAGAAAATGGACAACTTGGCTATTATAAAGAAGAAACTCATAATTTTGTTGCCATAAATAATTGTAAAATTGCTAAAAAAGCTATTCAAGATTTTTTAAATGATTTTTCTCTTTTAAATATTGTTAATGGTGAAATAACTATTAGATGTAATGAAAATGATGAACTATTACTTATTATTAAAACAGATAGTATTCCAAAAATAGCTAAAGAAATTACTGACAAGCATAAAATAGTAGGTATTATTTGGAATGATAAATGTGTTTATAATAATCCTTTTTATATTGAAAGAATAAATCATACTTTATATAAAGTTGATGCAACAAGTTTTTTTCAAGTTAATATGGGTGTAGCCAAAAAAATTATTGATGAGTTAATGAACTATATTGAAAAAGAAGATATAGTTTATGATCTTTACTGTGGCGTAGGATTTTTTAGTTTACAAGTTTTAAAAAAAGCCAAACAAGTAATCGGTATTGAATTAAATCAAAAAGCAATTTTAAATGCCATATATAATGCTAATTTAAATAATTTAACAAATACCTCATTTCATGTTGGTAAAGTTGAAGATGTAATTGCAAAAATTCCAATAAATGGTAATACAGTTATAATTGATCCACCAAGAAATGGTTTACATCAAAAAGTTATTGATATGTTAAATAACAATAATTTTGCCAAAATAATATACATTTCTTGTAATCCAAAAACATTAGTAAGAGATTTAAAGAAATTAGAAGAAAAATATGAAATAAAACAAATTAAAGCTTATGATATGTTTTCTTATACGAAACATTTAGAAACGGTTTGCCTATTAAAGCTACGTAAATAAGTTATTAAAAATAATATTTATGATAAGGTATTTTTTAACAAATAATTTTTCGTGATATTTAGTATAGGAGATGAGATAATGATTTTACCTAAAATAAAATTTAGAGAAATGACTTTAGAAGAAAATATTAATGTTATAAAATGGGCTTATTTTTCAGATAATAAAATATTAAATATTCATGATTTTATAGTTAAGTATTTTCCGGAATTAGCTAATTTAAATTCCAATTTGTCTCGTGAAGAAATTTATAAAATAATTGAAAAAGTAGTTACTAATAATTATACTAAATTTAAACATAAAATAACGAAAGAAACAGAAAGGTATAGTTTGCTGTGGAAAAAGTATAATGATAAGTATTTTACAGCATTGTCTTTATTTTTTGAAATTGATTGGCCAGATAAGATAACTGAAATTGATGCTTCGGTTGGATTAATTCCTATTTTTCCAAGATATTTAGATTATTTTTCTTTTTCAATTAGTACAGATCTTCCAGAATCACGTTTAATAGAGGTGTGTGCTCATGAAACATTGCATTTTTTATGGTTTACAAAGTGGAAAAAATTACATCCAGAAACTGAAAGACAGGAATATGAAGCACCATATTTAGTTTGGCAATATAGTGAAATGGTTACAGATCCAATTTTAAATAATTTACCGTTTAAAAATATTTTTCCTTTTAATGAAAGAGGATATGATAGTTTTTATGAAATTGATGACAATGGATGTAAAGTAATGGATAATTTAAGAGAATTATATAGTAAAGATATTTCGATTGAAGAAAAAATAAATCAAGGATATGAATATATTAGTAGAGTTTTAGACAAGCAAAAAATGAGATAAATAATAAAAGATAATTTTTTTTGCTTTTTATTAAAAGTATAAAAATATAAAATTTAAAAGAGTTATAAAAAGTTAAAAAAATTGTTGTAAATAACTAAGTAAATGGTTTCAATTAATGTTATAATATTGATATATCGAGTTATAAAATGGAAGAAGGTTTTAAAATGTTAGAAATAATAGGTACTATATTCATTATTGTTGTTGGATGTCTTAGTCATTTTTTATATGATATATTTAATCATAATAAAATAGTAGGCTATTTTGCCGCGGTTAATGAATCAACTTGGGAGCATTTAAAGTTAGTTATTTTTCCAACATATTTATGGTTAATTGTTGAATATCATTTTTATTATAATAATCCTAATTTGTTTTTTGCGCGTTTTATAAGTTTAGTAGTAATGCTATTAATCATTCCATTGATATTTTATACTTATACATCTTTTACTAAAAAATAAATTCTTTTTATTGATATTAGTAGTTTTATAGTATCTATTATTGTCGGTCAAATCGTATTTGTTAAGTTATTAAATTTAAATATTTCAAATTTAATAACAATGCATGTTGGTATAATTGGTCTAATTCTAATTTTTCTTGCTTATATTATGAGTACTTATGTTCCTCAAAAAAATTTTTTGCATAAAGATCCAATTACTAATAAATATGGTATTAAAGGTCATTTTGATTCAAAAAAATAATTTTGGTACGAGGCAATTTATGAAAGAATATTTAAACTTATTTATTGATCAAGAATATCCTGATTTTATTGATAAATATTTATAAACTAAAACATTAAATCGTTTAAAAAATATCACTCAGTTTTGCGGTTGTGATTACACAAAGTTATATAGTCCGCGTTTTTATTATAGCCGTTTTGACCACAGTCTTGTAGTTGCACACATGACATGGCACTTTACAAAAGATGAGAAAGAAACAATTGTTGCTTTGTTACACGATGTAGGAACACCTTGCTTTGCTCATTGTATTGATTATGTTTTTGGAGATTATTTAAACCAAGAATCTTCTGAAATAAAAATAGTTGAATTAATTAAACAAGATAAAGAATTAGTAAAATATTTAAAAGAAGATGGTTTGTCTCTGGCAGATCTAGAAACTTTTAATAATTATAATATTTTAGAAAATAAATCTCCAAATCTTTGTACAGATCGCTTGGATGGAGTTTTACATACATGTTATATTTGGTTAAAAACGCACTCATTAGAAGAAATAAAAGAGATTTATGATAATTTAGAAGTCTTATTAAATGAAAATAATCAAAAAGAAATGTCATACCTTTAATTAAGAAAAACAGGGAAAATTTAAGAATTGTTAATGCATCTAAAATTACTCAAAAAATATATTTTCAAATAAATAATTTTCAAGATAAAAAATATGGTTATATTGAAAATATAAAAGATATTAGTTAATAAACTAAACGAAAAGTTTATATAAATAAATTAATGCTTGAAATAAAGCATTTTTTATATACGAAAAATTTAGTTTATTTAAACTATAAGTTGAGTTACTTATTAAAAAAATTATGTTATTCTTTTTTTGAGGTGAGAAAATTAAAAAAATATAATTTTATTTAATTAAAAAATGAAAGGTAGGAGTTTTAAAATGGAAAATAAAAAAATAATTGGAATAATGGGAGCTGTAATTGTTGTTTTATTAGGTGTTATTCTTTTTTTAATAATAAATGGTAATCTCAAAAATAATGATAATAATGAAATAAGTGATGCTGTAAAGTTTTCTTTAGAATATGAAAATGTTGGAGAAAATAATGTGTTTGTTTATTCTGATATTGATGAAATTATTAATATTTTAGAAAATGAAACGGGAATAGTTTATTTAGGATTTCCAGAATGTCAATGGTGTCAACAATATGTTGTTTATTTGAATGAAGTTGCAAAAAGTAGAAATATTTCAACGATTCATTACTATAATATTAAAGAGGATAGAGCAAATAATTCTTCAAATTATTTAAAACTTGTTGATATTGTGAAAGAATATCTACAGAAAGATGAAGATGGTAATCCAAGAATTTATGTTCCAGCCGTAATATTTGTAAGTAATGGTAATATTTTAGGATTTGATGATGAAACAAGCTTAGATACACTAGGTTATAGTACTCCAAGTGAGTATTGGAATGATGATGAAGTTAAAGATTTAAAGAGTAGATTATCTTCTTATATAGATGATATTAATATTTGTGTTGATTGTAATAGTTAATAATAATTTGTTTTAAAATAAAATATATTAAAGAAAGGAAATTATTTATGTGTACATGTTTAAGTTTAAAAACAAAAGATCATTATTTTGGAAGAAATTTAGATTTAGAATATCGTTTTGATGAAAAAGTTGTAATCACACCAAGAAATTATGAATTTATTTTAAAAAATGGTCAAAAAATATATACTAAATATGCGATTATTGGAATGGCTAATGTTAAGGATAATTATCCTTTATATGCTGAAGCAAGTAATGAACAAGGACTTTCAATAGCAGGATTATATTTTCCTAAAAACGCCTATTATTTTAACCCAAAAGAGGATAAATTATCTCTTACTCCTTATGAATTAATTCCTTATTTTTTAGGTTTATTTGGAAGTATAAAAGAAATGAAAGAAAGTTTAAAAAAGTTAATTATCACAAATATTCCTTATCAAAATCTTCCTTTAGCGTCTCTTCATTTTATGATTAGTGATCAAGAAGAATGTTTAGTATTAGAACAAACAAAAGATGGTTTAAAAATTTATGAAAATCCAGTAGGGGTTTTAACAAACAATCCACCATTTGATTATCAAATGACTAACTTAATAAATTATCGTAATTTATCATCGCATTATGAATTAAGTAGATTTTCAGATAAAATCAATTTAGAACAATATTGTAATGGGATGGGGGCAATTGGACTACCCGGTGATAATTCATCATCTTCTCGTTTTGTAAGAGCAACTTTTAACAAATTAAATTTAATAACTAAAGATGATGAAGAAAGTTCAGTAACTAATTTCTTTCATATATTAGATTCTGTCAGCATGATTTCTGGAACAACTCTAACTAAAGAAGGAAAAAGCGATATAACAATTTATTCTAGTTGTATAAATACTGATAAAGGAATTTATTATTATAAAACTTACACTAATAGTCAAATAACCGCGATTAAAATGAATGATGAAAACAAAAATAGTTCTAATTTAACAATCTTTAATCTAATTGAAAAAAATCAAATAAATTATTTAAACTAAAAACTAAAGTGATTAAAACTTTAGTTTTTTAAAATACCATAATTATTTGTAATAGGATCTTTAAAAATACCAATATGTGGAGGATAAAAAGTAAAAATAATAAAAAGAATTAATAAAATAAATAAAATAAAAATTCCTAAAAAATTATTTTTACAATTATTAATATTTTTATAACTATATAAATAAACAATAAAACAAGCTATAAAAAAACTTAATATATCTAAAAAAGCAATGTTAAAACCTAAAATTCCTGTATAAGTATAGAAAAAAACAACAATAAAAATTAATCCTAATAAAAGAGCTTTTGTTTTAGTAATAATATAATTAGGAAAGTCTTTTTTTAAAAAGCAAAAACTACCTAGCGTTGTTAATAAAACTGGAAAAAATAATAATTTTAAATGTTCCCAAGTTGATTCATTAACCGCACTTAAAGAAGCTACAAATAAATTGTTATTAGATAGTTCAAAAGTAAAATGAAGTATAGTACCTAAAATAATAATTATTATTAAATTGATTAATTCAATTTTTTTTAATTTATTCAAACAAATCACCTATAGTATTTTATGTAAAATATAAAAAAATATTTTGAAAATTTAATTGCTATAAATATAATATATATGTTATGATGTTATTGCTAGTGAAAGGAAATAGTAAAATGAATACATTAAAAACAAATGCTATTTATAAGCATTTTAAAGGAGATTATTATTTAGTAATTGATGTTGCTATTCATTCAGAAACAAAAGAGAAATATGTGATTTATAAAGCACTATATGGAAATTGTGATATTTATATAAGACCACTTGATATGTTTTTAAGTGAGGTTGATCATCAAAAATATCCAAATATTTCTCAAAAATATCGTTTTGAATTACAAGAAATAGCAAGTGTTAAAGAAAAGAAGGAGAATGAAAATGAACAAAGTTAAAGAATATATTATTAATGCTTTTAATGGATTTTGCATGGCTTTAGCGGATAGCGTTCCGGGAGTATCAGGAGGTACTATTGCTTTTATTTTAGGATTTTATGATCAATTTATAAATTCCTTAAACAATTTAATGAAAGGAACAAAAAAAGAAAGAATAGATTCTTTAAAATATTTATTAAAATTAGGTATTGGTTGGATTATAGGAATGATTATGGCGGTTTTATTTTTAACTAGTGTTTTTGAAAAACATATTTATGAAATAAGCTCATTATTTATTGGTTTTATTATTTTTGCTATTCCATTAATTGTTAAAGAAGAAAAAGATGTTTTAAAAAATAAATATCATAATATAATTTTTTTAATTATTGGAATAATTATTGTATCAGCGATAACTTATTTTAATCCTGTTGCAAGTAGTGGAACAAATGTGAATATTACCAACTTAAACATTGGACTTTGCCTATATATTTTCGTTGCTGCAATGATTGCCATATCTGCAATGATTTTGCCAGGAATTTCTGGATCAACTTTATTATTAATATTTGGTCTTTATATTCCTATAATTTCTGCCATCAAAGAATTTTTACATTTTAATTTGAGTTATTTTCCAGTCCTTTTAATATTTGGACTTGGTATTCTAACTGGTATTGCTTTAATAATTAAATTTATTAAAATAGCGCTAGAAAAATATCGTAGTCAAACTGTTTATTGTATTATAGGCTTAATGCTTGGTTCAATTTATGCAATTGTTATGGGCCCAACAACTCTTACAATTCCTAAAAATTATATGACTATCGACACATTTAGTATTTTGTTTTTTATAATAGGTGGTTTATTAATTTTAGGACTAGAATTAATTAAAAATAAAATTCATAATAAAAAAACAAGAGAACTTTAAACTACTAAGTTAACTCTTGTTTTTTTATAACAAATTCTTTTTCTTTAATATTATTATTAAAATAATAGCTATTATAAAGGAAAGAGCAATAATAATTGCAAATGAATATGGATCAGTTCCAAATTCACCTAATGATACGTTCATACCTAAAAATGAAGCAATCATTGTTGGTATTGAAATAACCAAAGTTATCGAAGTTAAAAATTTCATAATATCATTTAAGTTATTAGAAATAATTGAACTATAAGTATTCATTGTATTTTCTAAAATTTCTCGGCAAATATTAGCCATTTCAATTCCTTGTTTTATTTCAATTTGCACATCTCTTAAAATGTCTATTTCTTTAGAAGTTAATTTATTATTATTTTCAATTTTTTCTAAAACTGCTCGGTTACCTTGTAATGATGTTGTAAAATATAATAAACTTTTTTGCAAAGTAAGTAAATGCTCTAAATCTTTATTACTAGAAGCTTTAATTAAATCTCTTTCTTTTAATCTAATATCTTCTTGAATTTCATTTAAATGCTTTAAGTAATACTCCATACTTTTTCCAATAATATGTATTGGAAAAGTTTCATGATTATTAAAGTCTAAATTGTTAATTTTGCCTTCTAAAATATCTTGAATAATTGGATGATTATTAGTAGAAACTGTTAAAATGTCATTTTCAAGAAAAAACATACCAAAAGGAAAAGCTCGATATTTTTTCTTAGTTTTAGAAAGTATTATATAAGGAATATTAATAACATACAAAATAGAATTATCTTCTACTTCAATGTGAGGTAATTCAGATTTATCTAAAGTTTTTCTTAAAACGGTTTCCTCAATAGCTAATTTTTCACAAATTTCTTTAATTTCTTCATCGGTTGGATTAGTTAAATGAACCCAAAAATTTTTTTTAATTTCTTCACATGGGATAAAATCTTTATTTTCTAAAGTATAATATTTTTTCATAACTCATCACCTTATAACATTCTATCACAGAGAAATAAAAAAATAAATTTTTTTAAACAATTTATTTTCTTAAGTATACAATAATATAAAGTGAGGAATTAAAATGTTAAATAAAATTATTGGCAATACGCCAATGGTAAAAATTTATTATGAATATTTAAATCAAAAAAATATTATTTATGCTAAACTTGAAATGTTTAATTTAACCGGAAGTATAAAAGATCGAGTTGCTTATTATATGATTAAAGAGGCTATTAAAAGCCAAAAATTAAAAAAAGGTATGTCAATTACTGAGGTTACAAGTGGAAATACTGGTATTTCTTTAGCGGCAATAGGCTCTTTATTAGGGTATGATGTTACTATTTTTATGCCTCTATATGCAAGTGATGAAAGAAAAAAATTAATGAAAAGTTATAATGCAAATTTAATTTTAGTTTCTAAAGAAGAAGGTGGTTTTTTAGAATGCATAAAAAAAGCTAAAGAATATGCCAAAAGTAAAAATGCTTATTATCCAGATCAATTTAGTAATTATTCTAATTTAATGGCTCATTATGAAACAACAGGACCTGAAATACTAAAGCAAGTTGATCAAAAAATAAGTGGCTTTGTATCCGGAATAGGTACAGGAGGAACACTTATGGGAATAACAAAATTTTTAAAAGAAAATATATCAGATTTTAAAGTTGGCGCTGTTGAACCAACTAATATGCCCATTATTTCTAAAGGCGAAAATATGGGACCACATCAAATAGAAGGTATAGGAGATGAGTTTGTACCAGCATTAGTCGATAAAAGTAAAATAGATTATTATTTTTCGATAACTGATGATGAAGCCTTAGAAATGAGTAGAATTTTAGCCAAAAATGGCCTTGGTGTAGGAATATCATCAGGAGCAAATTTTTTAGGAAGTGTTTTCTTAGCTCAAAAAACCAATAAACCAGTTGTAACAGTTTTTGCAGATGATAATAAAAAATATTTATCTACTAATTTATTAAAAGAAACCAAAACTAAAAATCTAATAGCCAATCAAATAAAAATATCTAATATTGAATTTATTAAATAATTTTATCTTGTCAAAAATTTACATTTTTAAAATTATTTTTCTTTTTAATTAACTAAAAAATTGTTATAGTAATTATAGAATAGAAAGAGATGATTATGTGAAAGCACCAAAAGTAATGGAGCACCTTAAACCGGCTCATATTGAATGTACTAAAGATGATGTAGCTCCGGTTTGCATTATGCCAGGAGATCCCTTAAGAGCTAAATATATTGCTGAAAAATATTTAACAGATGCAAAATTAGTTACTAGAGCAAGAAATATGTTTGGTTATACTGGCTACTATAATGGTCAAAGAGTAACAGTAATGGGTCATGGTATGGGAATGCCTAGTGTAAGTATTTATGCTTTTGAACTTTTTTATTTTTTTGGAGTTCAAAAAATTATCAGAATTGGCACTTGTGGTGGACTAAAAGAAGAAGTTAAAGTTCCGGATTTAATAATTGCCACAGAAAGCTATACTGAGTCAAATTTTGCTTATTCTTATAACGGTGATCCTACTCATATCGCTTATCCAAGTGAAAAATTAACTCAAAAAATTATATCTGTAGCTAAAGAAAAAGGATTAAAATATCATGAAGGAGCAGTAATGTGTACTGAGCAATTTGGCTTTTACTCTGACAATGAACACGTTTTAAAAAGAGTACCTGATAATATTGATCTTTACGGTGAAGAAATGGAAACATTTGCTTTATTTCATATAGCAGAAAGCTTTGATAAAGAAGCTGCAGCAATATTAACAGTGGTTGATAGCAAATTTGAAAAAACTTTCTTAAGCATTGAAGAGCGTGAAAGATCATTAGATAAGATGATAGAGTTAGCTTTGGATAGCATTTAAAAAACTTACTTTTTAGTAAGTTTTTTCTTTTATTTTAAAAGAAATTGGTTCATTAATTAATCCAATTAAATAATCAGCTGATATGTCTAAATATTCACAAATTTTTGCTAAATATGTTATTGGCATAATATTTACTCCCTTTTCATAACGAGCATATTGCTGTTGTTTAATTCCTAAATATTCAGCTAATTCTTTTTGGGTTATATTTTTACAGTCTCTTATCCATTGCAATCTTTCTGTATAGTACATAATATCCTCCTAAGCTGTTTATACTATGATTTACTACAAAAAAATTGAACTATGAACACATGTGTTGTATAATGTAATTAGAAACTAAAATAAAGTATAGAAATAGAATCATTAATTATATTAAAAGTAGTGGAGGATATATATGAAACTAAAAAAATATAAGCCAAGAAATCCTAAAAAAATCGGAATAATAATATTTACAATAACTTGTATTTTATTAATAACTGGAATATTTTTATATACATCATTTGCTTCATTTGAAACAAGAGAAAACTTTAATATAATAAATGGAAATGTTCAAGAACAAGGCGATTTGTATTTTGCTTTTTATATAAATGGAAATATATCAAAAACAATGCCTAAAAAAGGGGAAGGCTATATATTTGATCAAGAAAAAACAACCTGTACAAATGGTGCAAGTGTCGAGTTTGATACAATTGAGTGGGCAGTAAAAGTAGTGAATATGACAACTGCTAAAACCAAATGCAATTTATATTTTAAAACCGAAACATTTAGTGATAGTTTAATTACATGCAGTCAAAACAATAGTGCTGCAAATTGTTTTATTGAAAATAGTAATAAAAATTCAGAACAATTAGCTTTTGATAATACAACTGATAACAATCTGAGATATATTGGAGCCAATCCAAATAACTATGTATCATTTAATAATGAATTATGGCGTATTATAGGCTCAATGAATAACATAGATGATGGAACAGGAACAAAAGAAACTAGATTAAAAATAATTCAAAATAATTTTTATGGAGTTGATAAACAATTTGATTCAGCGGGCACAAAAAATTGGAGTGAAGCATCCTTACAAGTAGAACTTAATAATACCTTTTTGTCAAACATATCAAATGATTATCAATTAATGATAGAAAATGCATTATGGAATTTAGGTGGTAGTGATACTTTTGACAATTTAACTGTAAATGATTTTTATCAAAAAGAAAGAGGAAATTTAACTTACAACAATCTTCCTGCAAAATGGGTAGGAATGGTAGGATTAATATATCCAAGTGACTATGGTTTTGCAACAAACGGTGGAAGTAATAAAACAAGAGAAAATTGTTTAAAAGATTACTTATATAACTGGAATTTAGCAGAAAACAATGATTGTAAAAATAATGATTGGCTATACAATAATATAACAAATTTGCTTTCGATTACTCAAGTATCAACTAGAACTGAGCATGTTTTTAGAATATGTATAAATGGAGCAATAAATTATGATGATGTAAGAGATAATGATAATGGCTCAAAAGCCGTTCTATATTTAAAGTCAAATGTGAAAATAATTAGTGGTGATGGTAGTGATACTAATCCATATCAATTATCATTGTAATAAATAAAAAATAAAAAATGATATAGTTAAAATATTTAGAAAGCAGGAAGAAAAATGAAAAAAAGAATAACATTTTTAATCCTCCTAACCAGTCTAGTTGTTCTGGGAGGGGTATTGAATAAAAAAGAAACTCAGAAACAATTAGATAGTTTTGAAAATGTAGAATTAGCAATATATTTAGGTGAAGAAAAAACAAAAAGCATTCCTTCAAAAGATAGCGGTTATTACTATGATTTAGAAAAAAGTAGCTGTACAAACGGAGCATATATAAATTGGGATAGTGTAAGTTGGAGTCCAGTAGTAAAAAATGTAACAACATATCCAACCAAATGTAATATTCATTTTACTAAGACATATACAGAAGGAATATTAAATGGAGCAGACCCAGTTTTAAAAGATGAATTAGTACCCATAACTATTGAAAATAATGGAACGGTAAAAAAAGCAGATTTAGAAAGTGAATGGTATAGCTACGCAAACAAAAATTGGGCAAATGCAGTTATCTTAGAAGACCAATATGATTCATTAAATACCCAAGGAAAAGTACAAGGTGCAACAAAACAAGATGGATATGTATCTTTTGATGGAGTAGATGATTATATTAATTTGGGATTAGAAAATTATGATTTTAGTAATCAAATTACGTTAGAAGCTAAATTTCAAATACTTAGTACAACCAATGATGGTAATATTGTATTAGGAAATATTGAAGAAACGGGTGTCTCTATTGATTACAATATTAATAATGGAAATGAATTAAGAGTAGCATATTATTTTGAAGGTGATACTACATATACACATGCTTTTTTACCAGAAGATTTTGAATATGGAAAAACTTATGTATTATCAACAACTTATGATGGAAGTAATATTAAATTATATGTAGATGGTGAATTAGTATCTAATGTTTCTGTTGAAGGTAATAAGAAAATTAAAATTTCCAAACAACCGTTTTATATAGGAGTAAGAAAATTTACTGATGGGGACTTTATACATTACAGTAATATAAACATGTATCAAGCTGTAATATATAATCGAGCTTTAGAAGATGATGAAATTAAACAAACTGCATCTAATGAGATAAAAATTGTCAATGATGAAGGATTACTTCGATATGTAGATTTTACTAATAAAAGCTATGAGAACGATGAAATTATTCCAGAAGAGAAAATAGAATCCTATTTTGTATGGATACCAAAGTACAGGTATCAATTATGGGATTTAGGTGAGTATCAAGATTTAACAGCAATAGACGAAAGTAAAGTTCATGAAATACCAGTCATTTTTGGTGATTACAATACTAGTGATGAAAAAA
>ERZ1643251.2497-NODE-2497-length-18684-cov-5.953943_pt1 | contig 18684 bp, 16 predicted proteins | sample MGYA00579261_ERZ1643251 | MGnify/ENA primary metagenome ERZ1643251 (study PRJEB29033, sample SAMEA4952267) | chicken gut metagenome | biome: Broiler Chicken; feature: Gastrointestinal Tract; material: Caecum | place: Ireland | collected 2018 | study: Broiler...
TTCTGTTAATAAAGTACCGTGCCGATTGGCTTTTTCGACTTTTTCAATCGGCTAATATATTAAAGCTCAAAGGAGATGAGGATTTGAATGAAAAGTTAGAGCGTATATTAAGCGAAAATCTGAAAAATATATTCGGTTATTCGCTGTCAAGACTTAACAATATCCACGAGGCGGAGGAGCTGACAAGCGATATCATTTTTGAAATGATCAAGTCGTCTGACAAATTGGATGATGAGAACCGCATATACGGCTATATGTGGAAAATAGCTTCCAGTAAATATGTCGATTTTCTCCGCGGAAAGCACAACCTATCGCGGCGGAATGTTCAATTAAGCGAGGAGATTGCCGCGTCGGATTCTGTCGAGGACGATATAATCAGGTCGGAGGAGATGAACCTTTTGCGGCGGGAATTGTCGCTTTTGTCAAAGCAATACCGACAGACTACGATATTATATTATGTCTATAATCTGTCCTGCACAGAGATCTCACGAAAACTGAAAATCAGCACAGAAATGGTGAAGTATTACCTTTTCCGTGCGAGAAAAATAATTAAGGAAGGTGTCAATATGGAAAGAATGTTTGGAGTAAAAAGCTACAATCCGGAGAATTTCGCAATCAATTTCTGGGGGACAAAGGGAGGAAATGACGATGAGTATCACTCGTTTTGCGAGCGCAGACTCAAAGGAAATATATTGCTCGCGACATACTACTGCCCAACGACAATACAGGAGCTTTCAACCGAGCTCGGCGTCGCTTTGCCCTATCTCGAGGATGAAATTGCGCCGCTGATCGATAAGCAGTATCTGACTTGCAAAAATGACAAGTATCTGACGAACATTGCGATATTTACAAATGAATGTATGAAGTCAATTGAAGAAAAGCTTGATAGACTCACCGACACCGCGGTTAGCGAACTGCTTTTAGTCAAAGATGAGTTCGCCGACCGTTTCAGTGGCAGATTTAAGGATGATAATCTGCTTCGCTGGCAGAAGCTCCTGCTTTCTTCACATTTTGCGATTCGCGGTACAGAGGATGAGCTGCATTGCAGGTATGGCGATATTCCGGAGGGCGGACCATATGCCGCGATTACCGGTGGTAAGGGCATAGTCTGGGGTCAGAGCAGCTCGTGCGCAGACGATGAAGGCAATCCGGACAAGATAATGGGGATATTCAACAATATTTCAAGCGATCGGCGCGGCGCTGTCATTGCGATAAATTTCGGGCAGATTACAAACGCGCAGCTGTATTATCTCAATCTGCTCGAACCGCTGACGTCGGTGGCTGTCGGCGAATATGACACGCTGTCCGAAAAATGGAAAGCCGTGCTCAATGAAAAGGGCTATGTGCGGGATAAAATTTCGACTTTCCCGGTATATACCGAGAGTGAATATGTAAGCATCAAGCAAATGCTGCATACACAGATCGAAATTCTGTCGGAGCTCAATCTAAAGACGGCTGAAATCGCGTCGGCAGTGACAGCCGATCTCGCTCCGGCACATATCAAAAAGACCGCCGAGTATGTCGGAGCTTTTGTATACAGGTCAAACGCGATCGGACAGCTCGCAGGCAAGCTTTGCCGCGGCGGCTGGCTTCACGGTGTTGACGACAGTGAAAAGCCGGCTGTCTGCGCGGTCATCGCCGGTTGATTCAATTGAATATGCTGTATCAAAAGCTCAAAATAACCATGCCTCCCGCGAAAAAACGCGGGAGGCATGGTTGTATATTCAGAGGTATTACGAATATCCTTATACAGTCACTTCTCGACAATAACGCCCGCCGGAGCGTCGACGTCGAGTCTGCCGGACTTGTCCGTGTATATCGTCAGCTTGCCGTACGGTGTTGGGAAGGACGCGCGGATGTAGTCGAGTCCGCAGAGGTTCGGCTTTATCTGAATACGGCGGCAGCCCGGCTCGAGGATTTTTATGCCCGCGACATGGCGGGTGAGGAAAGTCACCGGTCCGCTCGACCAGCCGTGGCAGAGGCTGTGGCGCAGTCCGACGTAGCAGTACGCGCCGAAATCGGCGTGGATGTCCTTGCCGCCGTCCGGGACAATTTCGTCGATTGGGTTCGCGTCCCACTCGCCCTTGTCGTTGTACGCCCAGTCGAGGTTGAAGTCCTCCCAGAAGGTCGTCGCGCCCAGCTTCAGCATCGCGCCGTAGTATTCGCGCATATTGTCGAGCGCGGCGGCAGTTTTGCCGGCGAGAGAGCGCGCGGCGAGTATGTAGTAGGAGTAAAATGTCGAGTAGCCGCGCGCTTCTCCGACCGACAGCACGTCGCGGTCGAGCGTCTCGGCGTCGCCGATTCCTGATAACGCGAGCAGCGCGGTCGCTGATTTTGCCGTTGAGGAGGGAATATGCTGCTTTAACAGGCTGTATTTCTCACGGCAGAGAACGGCAAGCTCGTTTTCTCCGAGTACCTCGCAGAGGTAGGCGAGCGACTTCAGCGCGAGCGCGAGCAGTCCCTGCAAGCCGCAGTGCTTTGCGTCCGGATCGGCGTTTGTCGGCCAGTCGATGAACCGCCAGTCGGGCAGACACTCGCTGCCGTCGGGCGACACATAGCCGCAGAGCGCGGGTATCAGCTCGCGCAGATATTCCTGCTGCTCGCGCAGGTAATCGAGCCGTCCGTTCTGCATATAGTAGTCATACTGACACATCACCCACCAGAGCGTGTATGCCGGAATGCCGTTCATCCAGCTGCCGACCGGCGTAATTTTGCGCAGCGAGTCGAGGCTGCGCGGCACGACGTCACAATCGCCGAATACCGAGCAGATAGTCATGACCTCGGGGTGCATATCGCCGATCCAGACAAGCCGGTCGCGCTTGATGCCGTCCCACATATACTCCTGCATATTGAGGTGCGCGGTGTAGGCTGCGGTGTTGTAAATCCTGTTTATAATTTCGTCATTGCACTCAAACGAGCCGACATACTCGATGTCGCGGTAAATCAGCACGCCCTCGACCGCCTTTATCGCGATCTCGGTGTCCGGCTCGGACAGCTCAAGGCAGATAAACCGGAAGCCGGATTCGTTCGTGTCGGTGCCGCTTAACATACCCAGAGTCAGCTTGAAGTCGCGGTTCGCGTGGTCGTTGGTCGCGTTGTGTACAGTCTCGGGCGTCAGCGCCTCGCTGACCGACTCGCCGAAGCGGACGTTTATCGTCACGCGCGTCGGCTTCGTCGACTGAACGAGGATTCGCATCGAGCCGTGTATCTCGCGGCCGAGGTCGAGCAGTATGCGCGCGGGGTTGTCGGGATTGCCGCGCATGACAGTGCAGCCGCTGCCGTCGAACGATATCTGTCCGGGGCGGTCTAAAAGCAGACCCTCGGCGTTAGTGACGTCGCCCGAGGTCGTGACGACGCGGGTCGGGCGGAGGTATACGCGTCTGCGCATATCCGAGTCAAATGGGCGCAGTTCATTGAATTTTTCGGTGAGTTTCATTTTATATTCCTTTCTTATGGCCAACGGAAATCGCTTTGGCGGCGTGATTCCGGAAAAGCCATGTGTTTGGTGATTCTATTATTGCTTTTCGACCAGCCCGCGGTAGGCTTCGAAATAGCGTCTGCCGAATTCGCGCTGCGACTTCGCGTCGAAGTGCAGCTTGTCGCCGCGGTCGACAAGTCCGGCGGCAGACGCGACCGCGATGTTGTCGCATTCGGCGAGCCGGTTCAGCTCGGAGTTGACAATGTCGAGGTATTTCGGCTTCGGGTCGTGGTCGGCATAGAAATAGCCGAGCTCTCCGACTACAATCGGCAGCCTGACCCCGAGTCGGGCTTGCAGCTCGTCCATTATCGCGAGAAATCGCTCGCGATAGGTCGTCGCGCGCGTGAAGTCGCCGCACTCGGCTTCGCCCTGATGCCAGATGATGCCGCAAAGCTCGGAGATGTTCATCGCGAGCTTCGCCTGATAGAGGGCGTGCAGAAATAGCTGCCCGTCGACCTTCCAGTCCTCGAGCGAGCTTCCACCGTCGGCACAGGGGATCAGCCCGACCTTTTCGTTGTAATGCTTGGCATAGCTGTCGGCGAAGCTCGCCGCCGGACCGACGCCGCTGTAAATTGTGAGCGTGCCGGAATAGTCAATCGGACGGTCGACGTTTATCGGCTCGGACATCGGTCTCCACTTGCCCATGCGAAGCATATATGTGTAGGGATTCGCAATAGGCTCGACGTCGCCAATCGCACCGCGTCCCGCCATATTCGATTGTCCCATCATTAAAAACGATTTCATATACAGCTGCTCCATTTCCGGATTTTGTGGGTGAGATAATTATAGCACCCGCGGCTGTGATTGTCAATTGATTAATCGGCAAATAACATTGCAGATTTTACTTTGTTGCGATGGTAATTGTAAACAAAATTGTTTTTGTGCGAAAACTATTGACAAAAGCTAAATTTGGTGGTATACTTACCTACGTAAATAGGTAACTAATGGTGGTGATAAGTTGGAATTCAATGACGAAAAAGCGATATTCGTACAGATAGCCGAAGCTATTGAGAACGACATCGTGCGCGGTATCATTGACGAGGACGAGCGCGTGCCGTCCACGAACGAGCTCGCTGCGCGATATGAGATAAACCCCAACACCGCGGCGAAAAGCCTGACGCTGCTGACAAACGACGGTATTCTATACAAAAAGCGCGGCGTCGGTATGTTCGTCTCGCCGGGCGCGAGGGCGGTCATTATCGAAAAGCGAAAAAAGCGTTTCAACGATGAATACCTGCTGCCGATGCTGCGCGAGGCGAGGCTGCTCGGAATCAGCAGGGATGAGCTTTGCCGGATGCTCGACGAGCTGTGGCAGAAATAGCCGCGATAAACTACTACAACCATTATTTTGGAAAGGAATTGTACCATGAACAAGCTGGTTTGCAGCAATCTCACAAAATCATACGGCGCGAAGAAGGTCATTGACGGCGTGTCGCTGACGCTCGAGCCTCACCGCATATACGGTCTCATCGGACGCAACGGCGCGGGCAAGACGACCTTGCTCGGTCTTATCTCCGGACAGAACTACCCCGACTCGGGCGACGTCACGCTCGACGGCAAGCCGGTAAAGGACAATCAGGAGCTGCTCGACCAAATCTGCTTTTCGCGCGAGCTCAGCCAGATACTGCTGTTCGGCCGCGACACGCGCAAGGTAAAGCAGCTCTTAAAAACCGCCGAGCTGATACTTCCGTATTGGGACAATGAATACGCGAAGCGGCTGATCGGCGAGTTCGAGCTGGATGAGGGCAAGCGAATCGCGAATCTGTCAAAGGGTATGCTTTCAGCGGTGACAATAATAATCGCGCTCGCTTCGAAGTCGCCGATAACCTTTCTCGACGAGCCGGTCGCCGGACTCGACGTATTCATGCGCGACAAGTTCTACCGGCTGCTGCTCAAGGAATACACCGAGAGCGAGCGGACATTTGTTGTGTCAACCCACATCATCGACGAGGCGGCGAATGTGCTCGAGGACGTTATCATAATCGATTCGGGCAAAATACTGCTGACCGAGAACACTGACGAGCTCCTGTCCCGCCACCGCATTGTCAGCGGCCGCACCGACGATATCGACGAATTCATCAAGGGCTACAAGGTCACACACAGCGAGATTCACGGCAAGTCAAAGACGGTCTGCGTCGAGTTCGACGACTACGACAAATTCAAGGCGGACGTCTCGCGGTATGATTTCGACGTGTCGAAGGCGAGCCTGCAAAAGCTGTTCATGAATCTGCTCGGTTGAAGTTAGGGAGGATATTATGCAAACGCAAAATACGCAAAGTATACAGAATCAAAAGCGCAGCGGAATTGTCCGCGGCTTTAGGTTTGAGCTCGACCTGCTGTTACGTTCATTCTGGCAATATCTGATTGTAGTTGCGGGAATCGGCGTCATTTGGTATTTTCTTGAAATTATGTCGCTGACGTCGATGATGATGATGTTCGCGTTTATGATTCCGATGTTAATGTCTATGCAGCGCTACACCGGATATTTTTCGCAGACGGTCGGACTCGGGATATCGCGCCGCAGCTTCATTTTGAGCGGGCTTTTGATGAAGCCGGTCTATATGCTCAGCGTATTGATTACCTCGTCAATACTGTTGATATTTCAGTTTGTCATCAACGGAAAGACTGAACAGCTTGCGCCTTTACTCTTATCGTCGCTGTATATACCGGTCGTGTGTTCAATCCTGTTCTCGTTTGCCGGCGAGCTTATGGGTCTGCTGATACTCCGTTTCAACCGGTTCGGGTATATAATCTACATGGTGCTGTATATACTTACCTTCATGCTGTTCGGTGTGGTAGTAGGTATGTTTGAGGCGAGAGGGATTTCGATTTACGACATAGCCGGCGGAGCCGCGACGGTTGTAACAATTGTGGTACTGGCAGCGTCATTGCTGATATTCATATTAAATTCGCTGCTTATCAGAAAGGTCGAGGTGAAGTGACATGGCAGGTGACACCAAAGCCACGCATATCTCACGGCTTGTAAAATCGGCGCGCTGGCTCATCAGCGAAAACGAAAAGCACCGATTGCTTATCGTCGGCGGCGCGTATCTGTTCGGATTGATACTGGCATTCATAATTAAATCGGGGAACGCGTATGTCCCGTTCGCGACGGCATTCGGCGGATTGGCACTTATTATTATGAATATACTGCTGACTATAGGCACACTGACTGTTGATTATCCATCACTTGTCAAACTTGGTACCTCACGCCGGATTTCGCTTGGGGCGGCGATTGCCGAAACTTTCGGTATATCCATGCTTATGGCAGTAATACTTGTTCTGCTCGCGTATATCGAGAAAATCTTGTGCGGGGCGTTAGAACAGCCGCTGTTTATACCTGCGGGTCTGCTGCTGACAATACTCGTCGTATTGAATTTGCTTTGCTATTCATTCGGACTTGTCGCGGCGGTACTGATAGGCCGTTTCGGACAGAACGGACTTGTCGCGGTATGGTTCATGTTCATTTTCTTTTTCACGTTGCTGCCGGCGGCACTGATGAGATTGAGTGAAAGGTTTGATTGGTTTGTGAATTTCCTCAATCTCGCGACTGCGAATCCAGCTGTCACGTTCGTGGTCACATTCGCCATATGCGCGATTGTCGATATATTTATGCTGCGGATATTATATAAAACCACATTTTAATAATACAAAAACTCGGTGACTGTTTTCAGCCACCGAGTCATTTTTATTTGTCTGTATTTGTGCCTGTGTCGTCGCTCAGATTGTCAGACTTATCAGAGGGAGCATTGATATCGCTGTCCGTTTGGTCGCTGTCCGCAGACTTGTCAGCCTTTTTTTCGGCTCGCTTTGACTTTAATTTCTGGGTCAGAGATTTGATTCGCTTGCCGAAGTGGTTTTCGGCTATCTCGGCGGTCAGCTGGGACAGGCTCGCGGCGAAGGTGTGCTGGTCATCGTCGCCGCCACTGCTGTAATTTCGTTCCTCGACGTCGGCGTAATAATCGCGTGTCTCGGTCGGCAGCGCACGGCGCTTCAGCCGCTTTTCGATGAACATCTTGACAAGCGTATACAGTATCGCGAATACCGGCACCGAGAGTAACATTCCGAGCAGTCCCCACATACCGCCCATGACGGTGATCGACACGAGCACCCACAGAGCCGAAAGTCCGGTCGAGTCGCCGAGTATCTTCGGGCAGATGACGTTGCCGTCGAGCTGCTGCAATACAATGTTGATAACAATAAACCAGAACGCCTTGCGCGGGTCGATGATGAAGATGATGAATACGCCCGGGATCGCGCCGATGAACGGTCCGACGACCGGAATGATATTGGTGATCGCGATGAAGGTCGACAATAGCAGCGCGTACGGCATATCGAAGATCAGGCAGGCGATATAGCAGAGCACGCCGATAATCAGCGAGTCGATGATTTTGCCGGTGATGTATCCGCCGAAGGTCTTGTCGGTGTAGTTCGCGAGCTCGAGCAGCCCGTTATAATGCTCCTGCGAGACGAAAGAGCGGAGCACCTTCTTGCACTGCGCGACGAGCTTCTCCTTAGACGCGAGGAAGTAGACCGAGAAGATCACGCCGAGTATCGAGTTGATGAAGCCGTTCGCGATTCCGGTGAAGTAATCGAACAGCATCGGCACGTAATCGGTCAGCAGAGCGGACGAGTTCTTGACAAGCTCCTGCACCTTTGTGTAGATAGTGTCGGTCGTTATGTCGAGGAATTCGAGCAGCTTTTCGAGCGCGTCGTCGATATTGTTGATATCCGAGCCAAAGATCGGCGATGTGGACAAAAATTCATTGATCCATTTCAGCGTGTCGTCGATGTAGCCGTTCATCTTCGACGCGAGGTCGTTGAAGCTGACGAACAGCTGCGGGATGATCAGAAGGAAGGTTATTGTAAGTATAATCAGGATTATGATATAGGTAAGCGTCAGCCCAAGCACGCGCTTGAGCGTCCACTTGCGCTTTGAGGTTATCTTGAACCTGAATATGCGCTTTTCGCACATCTTCAGTATTGGATTGAACAGATAGGCGAGTATCAGTCCGAGATAGACCGGAGACATGATCTGATTAAATCTGTCAAGCCATCCGAGCACTGTGTTGAAATTCAGAAAAGTGAAAAGTATAATAAGTACCGCCGCCGCGCCGAGTACGGCGTATACGGCTATTGTAGTGTATTTCCGATTCCAGTCGATTTTCAATTCGGGATTCCTTTCACAAATATCGCAGTATCAGCTTTGACATATATTCGGAAAATATTTATTCAATTTAATTTTAACTCATAAAATGCCATCTGTCAAGAGCAATTTGAGAGTCGGCGACATTATTAACATATTATACAAACGAGGTTTTCGGTTTGTTGACATAAATTATTCGGTTATTTGACAAAATACTCTTTTGAAATTTATTTGAATTTTGTTTGCGCGGTTATTGCAAAATCCGCCTTTTTGTGGTATCATATATAATGTATAACTTTATGCACAACAAACGGCGCAACATAGCCGCGGAAAATTCTGATACTATTATTACTATGAAACGGAGCTCACTCAATTATGCCTAACAACGACGATACAAAGACGCTTTGCGACGAAATACAGCGTCTCAAAAGGGAGAAGGACGCGCTTATATTGGCGCATTATTATCAGCGGCTCGATGTTCAGCTGATAGCCGATATATACGGCGACTCGTTCGAGCTGTCGAAAAAGGCGAGACTGTCGGATAAAAAGCTCGCGATTTTCTGCGGCGTGTCATTCATGGCGGAGAGCGTCAAGATACTGAATCCCGAAAAGACTGTGCTGCTGCCCGAGCCGTCGGCAGGCTGCCGCATGGCCGATATGGTCACCGCGGCCGACGTCGTCGCGCTGCGCGAGAAGTACCCTGACGCGGCGGTCGTATGTTATGTAAACTCGTCCGCCGAGACCAAGGCGGTTTCGGACATCTGCTGCACGTCGTCGAACGCCGTCAAGGTGGTCGGCAGTCTCAAGAATAAGCAGATTATCTTCATTCCCGACAAGAATCTCGGCGCGTATGTCGCGAAATTTCTGCCGGACAAGGAGTTTATTCTGCACAGCGGCTTCTGCCCGATACATCACGGAATCACGACCGATGAGGTCAAGGCGGCGAAGAACGAACATCCCGGCGCGCTCGTCACGGTACACCCCGAGTGCGAGCCGGAGGTTTCGGCTCTGGCCGACTATGTGGGCAGCACGTCGCAGATGATCGATTTCTGCGAAAAATCCGACGCCAAGGAATTCATCGTCGGCACCGAGGTCGGCGTCGTCGAACGGCTTAATTACTACAATCCGGACAAGAAGTTCCACCTGCTAACGCCGCACACGGTCTGCGACGATATGAAGAAAACTACGCTCGAATCGGTGCTCGCGGCGCTCCGCGGCGAGGTCGACGAGGTCAGACTCACTCCCGAGCAAATCGAGCGCGCGCGTCTGCCGCTCGAACGGATGATGAAGATTAATACATAAAGCCGCAAGCAAGAGACGCGGCGTGACATCTGTCGCATAGTCTCAAAAGGCAATAGGCACATAAAAATCAATATATACATAAAAACCAATTTAATGGATATACGGAGCAAACGAAGATGAACATTTACGGAAATATGCTTGATGATATCATACTTAACGCGCTGCGCGAGGACGTCGGCACCGGAGATATCACTACCGAGACGACAATTCCCGAGGGCAGAATGGTACACGGTCTCTACCGTGCGAAGGAAAACGGCGTACTCTGCGGACTTGGCGTGACCGAGCGGGTATTTCAGCTTATCAATCCTGAAATCGAGTTCAGACCGCTGATGGCGGACGGAGCTAATGTCAAGGTCGGCGATATCATCGCCGAGGTACACGGTCCGGCCGGGGACGTGCTGACCGGCGAGCGCACCGGACTCAATTTGCTTCAGCGTATGTCGGGCATCGCGACCCGCACCGCCGAGGCGGTTAAAAAGGTCGAGGGTACAAAAGCGAAGATCTGCGACACCCGCAAGACGACGCCGGGTATGCGCATCCTCGAAAAATACGCGGTGAGAGTCGGCGGCGGAACAAACCACCGCTTCAATTTAGCCGACGGTATCCTCATAAAGGACAACCACATCGTCGCCGCCGGTTCGATTACGAACGCGGTCAGGTCCGCGCGAGCAAACGCGCCGCACACACTGAAAATCGAGGTCGAGGTCGAGACCTTCGAGCAGCTCGACGAGGCGCTCGCCGCCGGCGCGGATATAATCATGCTCGACAATATGAGCACGGCTGACATGAAAAAGGCGGTCGAGATAGTCGCCGGACGCGCGGTCACCGAGGCTTCGGGCAATATGGGCGACCGCAACCTTGCCGAGGTCGCCGCCTGCGGAGTCGACCTTATAAGCATCGGCGCGCTGACCCATTCGGTGCGCGCGCTCGACATCAGTCTGAAATTCACGATAGAATGAGCCCCGCGAATTTAAAGTTGCCGCGGGCAGAAGTGACAACGAATAAACCGCACCCGCGCTGCCACAACGTAGCAGCGGGCAGATAATCACAACTATAATCATATGGAAAAAATCAAAGTCAGACATTCGAGCGGCGAATATATAATATACGTCGGCGGCGGCATACTCGACGCGGCTGTCGGCGAGTTTATAAAAGCGCGCGGGGACAAATATGACCGCGTGTACATCGTCTCGGACAGCAATGTTTTTCCCTTATACGGCGAACTTTTGCATGAAATTTTCGTCAAATACGGTATACAGCCTACCGGAAGCTATGCCTTTGCCGCCGGCGAACAGTCAAAAACGCTCGCGACCGTATCCGACCTATACGCGCGCTTCGCCGCCGCTCACCTCACACGTAAATCGCTCGTAGTCGCGCTGGGCGGCGGGGTATGCGGCGACATGGTCGGCTTCGCCGCCGCGACCTACCTGCGCGGAGTCGATATTTTGCAGATACCGACGACTCTGCTCTCGCAGATAGACTCGTCTATCGGCGGCAAGACCGGCGTCGACCTCGACATAGGCAAGAATCTGGTCGGAGCGTTCTGGCAGCCGGTCGCGGTCGTCGCTGACAGCAATTTTCTTGACAGCCTGCCCGAGCGATATCTGCGCGACGGCATGGGCGAGGCGATAAAGTACGGCTGCATCGCCGACGAAAAGCTGTTCGCCGCGGTCGCGGACAAAAGCGTCGCCATGTCCGACCTCATCGGCGGCTGTATGAAAATCAAAGCGAGAGTCGTCGAGGAGGACGAGCAGGAGACCGGAAACCGCGTGATACTGAACTACGGGCACACGCTCGGTCATGCGGTCGAGAAGCTCGGCAATTTCACTCGCTTCTCGCACGGCGAGTCGGTCGGCATCGGTATGCTCTATGCCGCGCGAATCGGCGAGCGGCTCGGATACCCGCCGGTATACGATAAAATCAAAGCCGCGCTCATCGCGTGGGGGCTGCCGACCGAGGACGGGTATACTCCCGACGAGCTGCTTTCGGTCGCGGCATCCGATAAGAAGCGTTCGGGAGACTCGATTACATTCGTGCTGCTCGAGCGTCTCGGCAAAGCGGTATCGCGTAAGCTCACGCTCGACGAGCTTCGGGAGCTGCTCAAATGAATAAAATGACCTTTCATCCCGGGCGCGTCTCGGGCACGATCACATTGCCGTCGTCGAAAAGCCAGGCTCACCGCGCGCTCATCTGCGCGGCTCTCGCCGGTGACAGCCGAGTCGAGCGAGTGGATATATCAAACGACATCTCGGCTACGGTCGACGCGCTGAAATCGCTCGGCGCCGAGCTCGAGTTTTTGCCCGAGCGGCGGCTGTGTATAGTCGGCGCGCCGGTCAAGCGCGGGATTGACGCACACAGGATAAACTGCCGCGAGTCGGCGTCCGCGCTACGTTTTCTGATACCGATAGCCGCCGCGCTCGGCGACCATGCGGTCTTTGACGGAGAGGGACGGCTGCCCGAGCGCACGACGACTTTATACGAGCCGCTGCTCTCGTCGCGCGGAGTCAGGCTTGTCTATTTGCAAAACGGCAAATACCTGCCGCTCGAGGTTTCGGGTTCGCTCAATTCGGGCGGAGACTTCATGCTGCGCGGCGACATATCGTCGCAGTTCGTGACCGGACTCATGCTCGCGCTTGTCAACATAGACGGCACGAGCCGGATTATTCCTACGACCAAGCTCGAGAGCCGACCTTACGCCGACATGACTGCCGACGTCCTGCGCGCGTTCGGCGCGGACGTCAGGTCGGACGGCGAGATATACACGCTGTGCGGAACAAGGCTGCACAGCCGCGAGTATACAGTCGAGGGCGACTGCTCGCAGGCGGCGTTCTTTGTCGCCGCGGCCGCGATAGGCGGCGATGTGAAGCTCGACGGCGTTAATCCGAGCACCTTACAGGGCGATTTCAGAATATTCGAAATCGCGCGCGGCTTCGGCGCGAGTGTCGAGGTCGGCGGCGATTATGTGAAAATAAGCCGCGGCAGTCTTCACGCGCAGGATATTGACGCCGCCGACATACCCGACCTCGTCCCGGCGATCGCGGTGATTGCCGCGTTTGCCGAAGGGCGCAGCCGCATATACAACGCCGGACGCCTGCGGCTCAAGGAGAGCGACCGGATCGCTTCGACCGCGGCTCTGCTGAAATCGCTCGGCGCGGATGTTGTCGAAACCGACGACGGGCTGATTATATACGGTCAGGAATCGCTCGCGGGCGGCGAAGTCAAGTCCTATTCCGATCACCGCATCGCGATGGCCGCCGCCGCGGCGTCGCCAGGCTGCAGGGGCGATGTGACGGTTGACGACATTGGCTGCACTGACAAGTCCTACCCAGGATTCGTCGACGACTGGAATTCTATAACAATGTAAATTACGCCTGCTTAATAATTGTTCAGCAATGATTTTGACACGGCTGTTCTGACTGTATATTTATAAGCAGGCTTTGACTTATAATTGTTTTGACTGGCTGTTAAGGCAGCATCAAGCCCCGTGTGGGGAGAAAGGACGCTGTTGCATTAACGCAACGGTAAAGACTATGAGACGTTTTGTTTATTGCGGCGATACCAATTCGCTTGACGTCGTAGATTTCGACGTGCTCATTGTAGGCAGCGGAATTGCCGGACTGTACGCCGGACTGCATATTTCGCCTGACAAAAGGACCGCGGTCGTAACCAAGGTCGATTTCGATAAATCGAATTCGTGGCTCGCGCAGGGCGGTATCGCGGCGGTCATCGACCCGAAGGATCACTTCGAGTCGCACGTCGAGGATACGCTTAAAGCCGGCGCGGGAATGTGCGACGTTGACGCGGTCGAAACGCTCGTGCGCGAGGGTCCCGAAAATATCCGCGAGCTGGTCGAGCTTGACGTGCCGTTTGACACCAACCCCGAGGGCGAGCTTATGATCACCCGCGAGGGAGGTCACTCCTGCCGCCGGATTGTACACTGCGGCGGAGACGCGACCGGACGCGAGACTACCCGCCGTCTCGGTGAGATCGCGCTCGAACGCAAGAACCTACAGATACTGTTCAACACCTATTTAATCGACATCCTGACCGACGATGGAAATGTGACCGGAGCCATCGCGTTCGACACGAAGCCGTTCATAATCCGCTGCCCGAATATCATAATCGCGACCGGCGGTATCGGCGCGCTTTACAATCACACGACGAATCCCATGGGCGCGGTCGGAGACGGCATATCGGCGGCGCAGCGCGCCGGAGCGCTCGTCAAAAACATGGAGCTTGTGCAGTTCCATCCGACGACTATGACCCCGCAGGACGGACAGAGCGAACGGCGTTTCCTCATTTCCGAGGCGGTGCGCGGCGAGGGCGGAATCCTGCGAAACCACCTCGGCGAGGCGTTCATGGTCGGCAAGCACGAGCTTCGCGACTTAGCGCCGCGCGACATTGTTACCCGCGAGATAATCAAGGAAATGCGCCGCACCGGACGCGACAATGTGTTCCTCGACGTGTCGTCGATGGACGAGGATTTCTTCGCTCATCGCTTCCCTACGATATACGGCGAGTGCAAGAAGTTCGGAATAAATGTTCCGCACGACAGCATACCGGTGCGTCCGGCGCAGCATTACCTCATGGGCGGTATCAACACGAACCTCGACGGCATGACCAACATTGGCGGTCTTTATGCCTGCGGCGAGTGCGCGTGGACGGGTATACACGGCGCGAACCGTCTGGCAAGCAACTCGATGCTCGAGTGCCTGGTATTCGGCCGCCGCGCGGCAAGGCACATCAACGCCAATATGCGCGATACGGTTAAGCTCGACCCGAAGAGCATTGTAACCACCGGAACCAAGCCGCTCGAGCGCGGATTTGTCGAAGCCAAGCGCGCCGAGCTGCGCGACGTCATGACCGCCGACGCGAACGCGGTCAGAACCAAGGCCGGCATGGCTCACGGCAAGGCGTATGTCGACAAGCTGCTCGAGCAGCTCGACGACGCGATACTCGCGACAAGAGCTGAATACGAGCTATACTCGCTTACGCTGATGGCCAAGGATATACTCGACGGCGCGATTACCCGCAAGGTATCGGTCGGCGCGCACTATGTCGAGGGATGAATATTAAGTTTGAAGCCGGAATCGACCCAAACGAGCCGGTCGCGATATCTAAAGCCGGCGAATACGACGCCGACCAAATCGAAGCACTGATTCGACGGCAGCTCACCTCCCTCGGGATATCGGATATGTTTGAGGGCAGGTCGGTCGTGATAAAGCCGAACCTTGTGATGAAAAAAGCTCCCGGGTCGGCGGCGGTGACGCATCCCGTCCTGCTCGAAGCGATGATACGGATACTTTCGGACAGCGCGTCCGAAATTGTCATTGCCGAAAGCCCGCCCGGGCTGTATACACCGCAGGCACTGCGCGGCTTCTACACCGCGTGCGGGATAGACAAGGTCGCCGAAAAATACGGCGTCCGGCTGAATTATGACACCTCCAAAAAAAGCGTGTCGCTGCCCGACGCGCGCGCCTCGCATATGTTTGACCTGATTTCGCCGATACTTGACGCCGACGTCGTCGTCAATCTCGCGAAATTAAAGAGCCACGCGCTGACTAAATACAGCGGAGCGGTCAAGAATTACTTTGGCTGTGTACCCGGCGTGCAGAAGGTGGAGTGTCACGCGCGGTTTCCCGACTATAATGTGTTCGCGTCGATGCTCGACGACCTCGCCGCGTATATTGCCACGTCGAAGCCGACTTTCAACGTCGTCGACGGGATATTGGCTATGGAGGGCAACGGTCCGACCGGCGGAGACCCGGTTCCGCTCGGTCTGGTCATATCGGGGCGCAATCCGTTCAATGTCGACTGCGCGGCGGCGAAGCTAATTGGCTGGGACAATATACCGATGCTTGACGAAGCCGAGCGGCGCGGCTACTGCCGCCCCGACCCGATCGAGCTGCGCGACGGAGTTGACGAGAACTTCCGCGCCGAGAGCTTCAGGCTGCCCGATTCGATTGAGCCAGGGAAGAAGCATTCGTCGTCGATTGTCATGCTGTCGCGGCTGTGCGGCGGCAGGATATACAAATGGATAAGTCCGCGACCCGAAATTGACAATAAAATCTGCGTCGGCTGCGGCGAATGCGCGCGCGCCTGCCCGAAAAAGACTATCGAGCTTGTCGCCGACGGCAAAAAAAGAAAAGCGCGCGTCAACATTGACGGCTGCATACGCTGCTACTGCTGTCAGGAGCTGTGTATGTACAAGGCTGTGAAAATTAAGAAGAACCCGATCTTCACCCTGCTCGGGGGCTGAATAAATACAGTCCGGCGCCGCGCAATATAAAAGCCGCGTATATCTGAATGTCTATACAGCGGTACGGCTGTATCAGCTTTGCTTAATAAGCTACGTTGATTTATATTTTTTCGCCGCATATATACGGCAAATCACATATTTTTCGGAGATAGATTATCGAATGACAAAAATCACGCTGAAAGCACCCGCAAAAATCAACCTTTGGCTCGACATTGAGTCGAAGCGACCGGACGGATATCACAATATCGAGAGCATAATGCAGACGGTGACGCTGTTTGATGTGCTGACGCTCGAACGGCTTCCCCATCAAGGCGACCCAAACCGCCGCAACATAGCGATTTCCTGCACGACGAGCGAGCTCGCCTGCGACGAGTCGAATTTATGTTATCGCGCATCGCAGGAGTTTTTCTCACGGCTCGGTATTACCGGCTACAGCGTGGCTATCCACATAGATAAGCATATTCCGATCGCGGCCGGACTCGCCGGCGGCAGCACCGACGCCGCGGCGGTATTGCTCGGGCTGAACCGGTTGTACGAAGCCGGACTTGATACCGACGAGCTGTGCCGTCTGGGCTGCCGAATCGGCGCGGACGTGCCGTTCTGCATAAAGCGGGGCATAAGCTCGGTGCGGGGAATAGGCGAGCGCTTCAAGGACTGCACGCGCCTGCCCGGCTGCAAGATATTGATAGCCTGTGCCGGCGAGCACATCTCGACGCCGTGGGCGTACAAGCGGCTCGACGAGCTGTTCGACTACAAGCGGCGCGGCGCGGTTATCGGACATTTCACCGAACGTCTCGAGGGCGGAAATATCCGCCGCATCTCGGAGGGGCTGTATAATATCTTTGAAGCCGCGGTGCTGCCGATACGTGACGGAGCGCGTCGGCTCAAGGAGACAATGCTGGACGGCGGCGCGCTCGGCGCTATAATGAGCGGCAGCGGACCGTCGGTATTCGGCATATTCGATAATACGCGCGACGCCGAGAAGGTCTGCCGCCGTCTCTGCGACGACGGAGTGACGGCGTTTATCTGCGAGCCCTATTACGAATAATTGTGAGACTATAGTCTGAAAAGCTTATAAGTTCGCACTTTATATACAGTTCAATTTATACCGCAATGTACACAAAACCATAACATTAATTTTGGAAAGGAACAAATTAAAACATGAAATTAACAAAGCCGATTGCGGCAGTTATCACACTCGCGCTCGCGTCCGGCGCGCTCTTCGCGTGCGGGGACAGCTCGGACGACGCAAGCTTCGACTACAGCGCCGGACTTGATTCAAACGGATTCTTCAAAGATGTAAAGGCGTCCGATATCGTGACTCTGCCCGAATACAAGGGAATATCGATCGACCCGTCGATACTCGAGGCCACTGACGAGCAGGTTCAGGAGCAGATTGACGGCGTGCTCGAGAGCTACACCGATTTCGAGCATATCACCGACCGTGCGGTTGAGGACGGAGACCGTGTAAACATCGACTATGTCGGCTCGATAGACGGCGTGGAATTCGAAGGCGGCAGCACGGGCGGTGCTGGCACCGACGTCACTATCGGCGTGACGCAGTATATCGACGACTTCCTCGAGCAGCTCATCGGTCATATGCCGGGCGAGAATTTTGACATCGAGGTCACCTTCCCCGAGGATTACGGCAACGCCGAATTGAACGGCAAGGACGCGATATTCAACATCACGATAAACTATATTCTCAATGTTGAGCTGACTGACAACATCGCGGCTGAATACGGCTTTTCGACAGTAGACGAGCTGATTGCTGACATCGAGGATTTCATCGTCGACGGCAACAAGTTCAACCTCTTGTCTGACCTTTTACTCGAAGCTACCTGCACAAGCATCCCCGAGTCGGTGCTCAATTATGTAATCGATTCAGACATCGCGCAGTATTCCTACTACTCGTCGCTCTACGGAATCACGGTAGACGAGCTGATTCAGCAGCTTGGATATGATTCGCAGCAGGCGTATATCGACGCGAACATGGCGACCTACCAGTCGAACGCTACCCAGTATCTGGCCGCTCAGGCGATAGCTGAAATCGAGGGTATAACGGTGAGCGCGGACGACATCGCGGCGAGCGACTATGCCGGATATGTCGAAAGCTACGGCGAGCCGTATATCAAGCAGTGCATACTGATTCAGGAGAAGCTGCCCGACTTCATTGTCGAAAACGGCGTGGTCGGCTGATGATCAGTCAGTCGGCATTTATAGTAGTCCTACAAATATATTTAACGTGAGTACGATAAGAATTATAACAATGTAATTACGCAATCAACTGAACAAACAATATAAGATTCAAACGACCACGTAGAAACCAGCCGCCGGTTGGGAAGCAGGGTCCCATTAGGCGGCGCATCTCTGTGGTTCCTAACGATAAGCAGAAATAAAATATCTGCGCAGTCGTAAACAATTATACCTTGACCCAAATCTGCAAAAGTTTTCGGGTGTGGGGTCAGCACTTAGGCGAGCTTGCTCGCCTAAGTGCCG
>ERZ1643251.2499-NODE-2499-length-18681-cov-7.263610_pt1 | contig 18681 bp, 26 predicted proteins | sample MGYA00579261_ERZ1643251 | MGnify/ENA primary metagenome ERZ1643251 (study PRJEB29033, sample SAMEA4952267) | chicken gut metagenome | biome: Broiler Chicken; feature: Gastrointestinal Tract; material: Caecum | place: Ireland | collected 2018 | study: Broiler...
CAGGTTGGCTTTCCACCAACTATATAATAAACGCCGAACTGGCGCACCCACCTTATAATAATATTATATCAAAATTGACTAAAACAGACAATTGTGTTAATATATTAACCAATCTGAAAGGGGGAAAATCATGGCTAATTATTGTGCAGAATGCGCTTTGTATGATTTAAATGGTACACCAAAATGGGGAGACGAACATTACTGTAGTAAAAAAGGTAAATATCTAAAGCCTACAACTACTGCCTGTTCATCATTTGAAAAAAATAATATAAAAGAAGGGTACCAAAGAGCAGGCTGTTATATTACAACAATTGTATGTAATATTTTAGGATATCCTGATGATTGTGAACTTCTAGTAGTTCTAAGAAATTTTCGAGAAAACTATTTAAAACAAAATAGCGAACATTTACCGCTTTTAATTGAATATGACCAAATTGGACCAATAATAAGTAATAATATAATGAATGATCCTGATGCTAAAATTTCTGCAATAGAAAACACAAGAAACTTTTTAATTCCTTGTGTCCAAGCAATAAAAAATGGAAATTATACTGAAGCCATAGAAATATATAAAAGTATGGTATTACTTCTAAAACTTAAATACGGCCTTTTAAGAACACCTGTTGATTATACAGTAGAAGAACCAATGGAAGCATTAGGCAAAGGAAGAATAAGAACAGCTCTAATTAATTAAGCTGTTCTTTTTATTTGCTAACATCTACCCAACTTACATAATTTGCATACTTTTCTAACTCAGGAATTGTAAGTTTTATAGCACTATTGCTACTACCACATGCTGGATATACAAACTCAAATCTTTTAAGAGACTCATCTAAATAAACTCTTACCCCTGGATTTATTCCAAAAGGACAAACACCACCAGCTTCGTGGCCAATTAATTCTCCTAAATTTTCACTAGGAATCATTTTAGCTTTACAATTAAAAGCTTGTTTAAATTTACTATTATCTATTTTCTTATCTCCTGCTACAACAATTAATATAGGTTGTTCATAAACAATAAAAGACATTGTCTTAGCAATATGTGCTTCATCACACCCAATAGCTAATGCAGCATCCTTTACTGTTGCACTAGATACTGAAAATTCTAAAATATCCTCATCTTTATTAAACCTTTTTAAATATTCTCTAACTTTGTCTATCGCCATATTCAATGCTCCTTTCAACAATTTTTGTCCCTGCTATAAGATCATGTAATCCTCTACCATCTTTTCTTAAAATAATAAAGAAAATATTAACATAAAATATAATCGATGATAAAACACTCAATATAGCACTAACAATCATATAATCTTTATAACCTAAAACTAAAACCGCTATAATTAACAATACTTCAAAAATAATATTATAAATAACTATTGTACGAAGCAGCATTTGCCACCATTTAACTTTATTACCACTTGTACTAGCTACTTCAATATTAAATAATTTCTTACCCAATGTTTGATTTTTATTCCATTTTTGAAAACCAACAAAATAAGCAAGATATACTAATATAGATAAGCAAGATATACTAATACTATATTTACTTAAATTATAATTAATTTTTTGATACTCTTCACTCTCTGCAATTTCTACCGCATTATCAACAGATAAATCTTCATATATTTCCATATATTCACTATAAGTTTCTGCATATTCATCAAATGTTGGATTTAAAAATCTAATTTGATTCAACATAGTTAAAAATAAAACTATAAAGATATAATCTATTGCATAAGCACCAATTCTTTTAAACGTTGTATTATTCATATTTACCTCACTAAATATATTCTATAATTTTTTAAGAAAAAAAGCAAACATTATGCTGTTTGCCCATCTGCACTAAGAGTAAGTTTTAAATCTCTCGTGCTACCATCACGATATACTGTAACAGTTATATCATCACCAACACTATGTTGATATAAGTAATATCTCAAATAAGCACTATTTAATACTTCTTCTCCATCGATTGCTGTAATAATATCATTGGCTTCAATTCCTGCTTCATCAGCAGCAGAACCATTTTCTACAGATGTTACTATTACCCCGTTTTCAAGACCAGAATTTCTAATTAAACTATAATATTGTGAATAGTAAGCATTAGAGAAATCAAGCATTGAAATACCTATTACTGGATAAGCACTAACATCTCCACTAATGATTTGTTCAGCCTTTTCCACAGCATCTTCAATTGGAATAGCAAATCCCATACCTTCAACCCCACTACTAATTAATTTTAATGAAGTAATACCAATAACTTCACCATTAGCATTACAAAGTGGTCCACCACTATTACCTGAATTTATCGCCGCATCAGTTTGTAAAACCTTCATAACATAATCACTCGTATTAGAATTTGACACTGATACTTCAACCATTCTATCTTTACCAGAAATAATACCACGAGTTACTGTCCAAGAATAAGCACTATCAAGTGGAGCACCAACTGCAAATGCCGTATCACCAACTCGACTTTCTTCATTATCTCCAAGTTCTGCAACAGTAAGTTCTATATCAGATTCTATTGATAACACTGCAATATCAGCATATTCATCATGACCAACAATTTCAGTTTCTACAACATCACCATTTGTAAATGTTACAGTTACATTATCGCCATCTTCAATTACATGGTAATTTGTAAGCAAATAATAAGTATCACCATCTTGACGGTAAACAAAACCAGTACCTGATGCTATATATGTTCCATCACGATAAGTTGAAACTACTACAACAGAGTCATATACTTTAGCAACTGCCTCAGCAATACCAGTATCATTAATTGTTACATCTCTTACTTCTTTAATTACATCTTCTGTAATAGCAACAGGAAAGAAAGATACAACAGCATACATTACTAAACAACCTACAAAAAAGATAATAATATATGTCATTATATTTTTCGTTGCTTTTTTGTTTAAATTTTCATCAGTATTTTTATTTAACTTTTCATCCATCTCAATCTAACCTCACAATCTCTTTATAATTATTTGGAAATCCCATTGCATGTAATACTTTATCTATTTTTATTGTTTCAAGTTTTCCCGAAAGCCTATCAAGCTCATAGCTAACCTCATTTATAAATAAAGTAAAATCATCTTCTTTTAAAATAAACTTCAAAATAATAACTAAGGCAAACAAATCATTTTTACCATAAATGTATTCATCATTAACCTTTGGTATATAAAGCAACCGATGATATTTTGTATCTTCTATTATCTTTTGTGTTTTATTGCAATAACAAATATCTTCATGAGCACACAAATTTCGATAATTAGCCAAAATTGGCAAGTACTCTACCATACTATATATATCAACACCAAATACATCTGCAATTTCTTTTTGATCTTGATATTGTAATATTGTATAAAGTTCTCCAACAATGCCAAAAGATAAAACCTTAACAACAACCCAAAGAGGAATATAGCCATAATTTATTAAGTAGTGAGCTGTTGCAGCATGTTGCTTGCCATTGACACTAATTTGCCTTTTCATTTTTCTTATCAAGTCATTAATCTGTTTAGTCTTTTTTGAATCCTTAACAAAATTATGAGGATTTAAATAATTGTTTTCCTTAAAACCATGGTTCTTACTCATCACATATGCTAGTATACTTTTTAAATTGTTTTCAACAATCAAAATATTTTTAAAAATAATATTTCTTAGTTGTCTATCAAAAGAAAACATTGCATATAATTCCCGAAATTTTGTCCCTTCGATAAATGTTTTACCATCCGGATTCAAAAAAACATGCCGATAACCACTTAAAAAGAAATAATTTTCACGTAGTAAAATGGATTTAGCATTTAAAGTATCTTCAAAAACTAAACCTTTACTAGAAAGTATGTCGATTTGTTCATCTAATGTCTTGAAAGTTTTTGTCTTCACACACTAAACCGCCTTTACTTTAAACATTATATCACAACCGACGTAATAAATATACTAAGTTTTAATGTCTTTAGTGTAAAAAAAATGTGATAAATTAGTGAATTCGCATCATTTATAGTAATTAACCACTGCTTCAGCAATTACTTTTGCAACTTTTCTTTGATATTTTTCCGTTATCAATTTACTTCGTTCACTTGCATTCGATAAAAATCCACACTCTATTAATACTCCTCTTTTTTCTAATTTTTTATACATATACGTAGATGATGGTATCTCTTTAATTTCTCTATCCGTTTCCAAATTATTATTCAAATATTCCTGAATACTTTTTGCTAAGTTTTCATTATTCTTATTATAAAATACCTGTGCTCCATAATACTTTTTATTACTTAAATAATTTAAATGAATCGACAAATACATGTCTGTATATTCATTATTAATTATCTTTATCCTATTATCAAAATCAGTTTTCTTTCTATGATTAGTCTCTCCATAACTTAAATCATTATCACTATCTCTCGTAAGCACTACTGTTGCTCCATACTCGCTCAAATACTCTTCTAAATATAGACTTATACTCAAATTAATATCTTTCTCATAAATATCTTTATAAACTGTCCCTGGATCCTTCCCCCCATGTCCAGCATCAACAACTATTACTTTTCCCTGTAAAGGTAAACTAGCCCTAACTGGTATACCGTACATTAACAAAAAAACAATTACAAATGAACATAAAACTTTCCAACAATATCTCATACTTAATGTTTATTCTTAAAATATATTTTAATTATAATAACTATACATTTTTTCTTAACTTTGTTAAAATATTATTAGGTGATACTATGTACGATTATAATTTTGAAAAAGAAAAAGTAATAAAAGAAAAAAACAACCTAAATTTAAAATTTAATACAGATTATTTTTTAGGTAGTGTTTTATTAACAGACAAAAACTTACTAATATTTTTTGATGCTAATAAAGATAGTGCTTTAAAAGGCAGTGGTGTTCAAGTAATGCCCGAATATGCTTTACTTGCCAAAATTCCATTAAAAGAATTGAAATGTACTTCCACTGATGAAGAAACAATAATCAATAATAATTTAATAATATACAACTTTAATTTAAAAGAATTTTTAAAAAAATAAGATATCACTCGGATATCTTTTTAGCTTTAAGAAACTCTTTAGCATGCAAATAATATTTTTCATATCTTTCTTTATATTTTAAATTATTAAAATAATTATCTAATAAGTTCTCTCTTTCTAAAATCTCAAAAGATTTAGAAAAATTAAAATCAAAAATAAAAGCCATTTTCAATAATATTTTATCAGTTAAAGTTTTACAATCCGATTTATCTAATTCTTTATAATTCCAGAAATCATTATGAATAACATCTGTTACCTCACTGTTATCCTCTTCCGAAACAATGTCTTTCTCTCCTAATAAATAAAGCAAATCCAATTTGTCAGCATCACGAATTATTTTAGCAAATAATAATTCTCTTTCCGTAGCATCATCTTGAATTTTATATTTATTATGATTATAAACAGCAATTCGAATTATATTAGCATCTTCATCAGATATAACAAAACCGGTGTCTAAGCCCTTTCCAAATAAAACTTGAACACTTAATAATGCATGATCAATACTTTTAAAATCTGCAAAAGTACCATAAACCTTCCATTGTAAAAAACGACCAATATCATGAGTTAATCCAATAAAAGTTGCTAAATGTTTATCTTTATCATTCAAATTTATTGACTCGGCAATTTCTTTTGCATTATTACTTACTCTAATCGAATGAAAAAACTTCTGTTCAATATTTGGATCGTTTAAATCATAATTACTAACATATTTCTTAAATATCTCTATATCCTGCACTATCTTCCCCTCCAAATAAATTCCAAGGATATTCATCCTTAGGTTTTAAATTAAAACTTAAAATTTCTTTAGTAACAGGATGTTCAAAAACTAATTTATAAGCCCATAGTGCAATTTGTTCTCCAACAATTGCCTTTTTATTATATTTTTGGTCTCCCCACAAAGGTAAATTACGCGAAGCAAATTGCACCCTTATTTGATGTGACCTACCAGTTACTAAATTAATTTTAACTAAAGTTTTGCCATCTTTATAATCTATTGCTTCATACTCTAACCTTGCATATTTCCCATATTCAGATACTTCCGTCATATTCAATTTTTCATTCTTCTTTAAATAATCTTCTAATATGCCTTTACCATCTAGTTTACCACATAAAACTGCAAGATAAGTTTTCCCAAACTTATGATTTTTAATACTATCCGTAAGTCTCCCCGCCGCTTTGCTAGTTTTAGCAAATACTATAACTCCGCCGACAGGTCGATCTAACCTATGGACTAAACCTAAATACACATTCCCCGGCTTATTATATTTTTCTTTCAAATACTTCTTTATTATAGTTAACATATCTTCATCTTTAGTATTATCTTCTTGGACTAAAACATTTCTTATTTTTTCAACAACAATTATATGGTTATCTTCATATAATACATTAACTTTGCCATCTGCCATAAATACCACATGGTAAAACTAGGCCATTATTTTTAATAGGTAGTCCTACCTCTCCATTATCAATTTCGCCACCAAACTTTTCAGCCACAGTTAACTTTAAAATATTATATAATACTGTACTAGATATGCCAGTAGTATAAGCATTAATTAAGAAAAATAACGGATTATCACTAAGTAACTCTGTACATCTCCTAACTAAGTATTCCAAGTTATGTTCCAGTTTCCAAACTTCTCCATTAGGTCCTCTTCCATAACTCGGAGGATCCATGACTATGGCATCATATTTATTGCCTCTTCTTATCTCGCGTTCAACAAATTTTAAACAGTCATCAACAATAAATCGAATATAATTATCATCCAAATTACACAAATGCATATTTTCTTTGGCCCATTGAACAATACCCTTTGCTGAATCAACATGCACAACTACCTCTGCTCCAGCCTTACTACAAGCCATTGTTGCAGCTCCAGTATAAGCAAATAAATTTAAAACCTTTATAGGACGATTAGCATTACGAATTTTATCCATCATAAAATCCCAATTAGTGGCTTGCTCCGGAAATAAGCCAGTATGTTTAAAATTAGTTGGGCTTACCTTAAATTTTAAATCTTTATAGTTAACTGTCCAATACTCCGGTAAATTCTCATTAAATTCCCAATGACCTCCACCATCTTTAAAACGGTAGTATGTCCCACTGACATCATTCCATTTTTTATCCATGTCAATCGGCCACATCGCCTGAGGCTCTGGTCTTCGCAAAATAATATTACCCCAACGTTCTAATTTTTCACCATTGCCGGCATCAATACATTCATAATCTGTCCATTCATTACTAAGTCGCATTTAAATCACCTAGAAAAATTATACACTAAAAAAGTTCTCTTATCCACCATTTAGAGAACTCTTTACGATTAATTAGATTGACAATAATTAAAAACATCATCTTCATTATCACTAATGAACTCATATTGGCTATATTCATTATCAATATTTTCTATTTTAAGAGATATCTTTCCATCATTTAAATCACTCACATCAATATGTATTTTTCCATCTTCTTCATTGCCATTTACATCTATTATATTAATAGTTAAATCATAATTATTATACTCTATTTTTTCACTTTCAATCACATATGCATATTCATTAGGTTCAGTATTAACAGGACCTCTTATAAATTTTTCATCATCAAATATGACAACTTCACAATCACTTTTTCCATCTACATTTACCCAATAACCATCTAATTTATTCATTAAATCGGTTAAAGAATAACTAAATATAACTCTTTGATATATAAATATTCCTACAAAAACTACTATAAGAACTAAAATGCCAACTAATACTAAAAATCTTTTATCTTTCATACATAACCTACTTTAAAAAATTATTATCATAAACATCAAAATCTGCAATATTTTCTCCATCACAAGTATTATATTTTGGCTTTTCATCTATATTTACTTTTATAAATATTGCCACTAATAAAGCCAACAATAAAGAACCAGTAACAAATATTTTTAAATTATTAATTTTTGTCATATTTTCTCCTTTCAATCAAACAATTTACTCTATCTTATCTGTAATCTCAATAAAAAAATCACTATTCCACAAATCAAGAGAAGAAATATTTTTAATAAAAGGTTTAACATCTTCTCTAGCATTATCATAATTTATCTCTTTAAATTTTTCTTTTAATAATTCTTTAAGTTTTTCTACATTAAATAATTCATTTTCTTTTATATATTTTGATTCAATTAATTTATTTTTAATTAAACTCATATTTACCTTAGTATTTAAAGATAAAAAGAATATATAATCATACAAATCTCTTCCTTTAGTTCTTAAGCTCCATTTTCTACATAATATTGCGTGAATTTTACCTGAAAATAAAGAAGGAAGATCATAAATTCTAACCTGATATGGAGCAGGTAATAATTGATACTTAAATTCATAACTGGCCCCACCAGGTGGATTAACATCAACTTCAAATTTTATCTTAATATCTTTTAATAACTTATCATTAACTTGGTAATTATTATCAGCAAAAAACAATAAAATATGCTCCATTGTATTTCCTTTTAAAAACGCCGAAGTTATGTTAGATTCATTACTTTTTTCTTTTTTCAAAATTTTAAGATTTAAACCATAAGATTTTACCTCAGTTTCAATAAAGCCAAAGTATTTAGCCAAATCAAAATTTGCATTTGGTTTAATCAAAGCAAAATCCAAATCCTCTGAAAACCTATCCAAGCCATAAAATATTCTTAATGCTGTTCCACCATAAAAAGCAGCCTCATCAAAAAATCCTCCTCTGCTTAAACCGGACAAAACTATCTCTTGAATTATTTCTTTCATCGCATTTATTTCATCTTGTTCATTTTTTATTTCATATTTTTCCAGCATTTTTTGTAAAATATTATTCATTTGACCTCCTTAAATATTTATATAAAAGCAAAACATTTGTTGAATGATATATTTCGCTTAAATTTTCAATAACATCTATATCTAACTTTTTAAGTTCTTCTTCATCAATTCGCAAATCAAATAATAATAACATTTTCATTTGCTCTATATTTTTAACAGGGTTTAATGTATATAATTTATCACTTAATGCCTTTTCTTTTGTTGCCAAATGAAAAGTATATCCGTTTTCCTCTATTATATTAACATATAAGGGAAAAACTCGTTCGGGGACATCACGATATATCAAAGTTCCAAATGGTGTATCATAAACCTTTTTCTTATTTTTATTAAAAGTTGCACAAGTAACTGTTTCTACTCTTTCTGGTATTAAGCCATAATAAGACAACGCAAAATCGAATGAAATATAAGATGGCCCATAAATAAAATTTGCTAAATAATATGCCGGAGTATTGGGATTTGTCTCATATAATCCTCTTTTAATTTTAATTAGTTTACCCGCTTTAACATCTCTAGTCAATTTTGTATTCTTATTATTATAATTTTTATATTTATCCTTTTGAATATTATTTGAAATTACCATATTTCCTCCAGTAATTATCATTATACGATAATTGCTGGAGGAAATCAAGCGTTTTATTCACAAAAAAACCTATAAACGTCAAGTTTATAGGAATAAAACTGTTTACTATCTCTTAGAAAATTGTGGAGCACGACGTGCTTTCTTAAGACCATATTTCTTTCTTTCTTTAACTCTAGGGTCTCTAGTAATAAATCCAGCATTCTTAAGAATATGTCTATAGCTATCTTCTCTAGTTTGATCAGTATTAGCATCAAATTTTAATAATGCTCTAGTGATACCTAAACGAATAGCACCAGTTTGACCAGAAAATCCACCACCAGTAACTTTAACATCGATGTCAAATCTGTTTTCATTTCCAGTAGCTACAAGTGGTTGTTTCAAATCCATTACTAATGTTGCATATGGCATATAGTCTTCTACTGCAACACCATTTACAGTAATATTACCAGTTCCACCAGTCATTCTTACTTGAGCAACACTTCTTTTTCTTCTACCAGTTGCAGTCCATTCTTGTTTCTTACTCATAAATCCTCCTACTTAACTTCCAAAGCTATTGGTTTTTGAGCAGCATGTTTATGATCAGCACCACGATAAACAAATAACTTTTTGCCCATTTGTCTTCCTAATCTATTATGAGGAAGCATTCCTTTAATAGCTCTTTCTACCATTTCTTCTGGATAACTATTAATCATTTCTTTTGCAGTTCTTTCTCTTAGTCCTCCTGGATAACCTGAATGATTATAATATTTCTTATCTTCTAATTTGTTTCCAGTTAAAACAACTTTATCAGCATTGATTACTATTACATAATCTCCACAATCAACATGAGGAGTATATGTAACTTTATGCTTACCGCGTAAAATATGAGCTGCTTTAGTTGCAAGACGACCTAAAGTTTGTCCTTCAGCATCGATTACATACCAATTTCTTTCAACAGTTTCTTTTTTTTGCATAAATGTTTTCATACTTAATCCTTTCATTATGTTCCTTATTTAATTTTCCCACGATTAAATAAATCACATAAATAAAATGTACCGATTAAAATTATATGAAAAAAAAAGCCAAAAGTCAAATACTTTTAGGCATTTTCTTTCATTTTTACATATTTTTGCACTTAAAGTAATTTCAGAAAAATTATTTCATTAAATTGTATTTTGTTAAAGTTATATAAAAAACAATTTTAGGTTATATGTTCAAGATAAAAAGTAATTAGAAATTTTATTGCATATTTTGTTGAACCAAAAATGCATGATTTTTATCAATTAAGTTTAGGTGCTGGGCCTTTTGTTATGCTAGCCAAACAATGATTTTACTTTTTATAGTGAAGTTTTTATCTTTTTAATGTTTCAAAATAAGATAAAGCTTCTATATAGTTATTTAAATCAAATACTATTTTATATAAATCTTTTAATATTCCTAATTCAAATTTTAGTTTATCATTTACATTTATTTTACCAATATAAGAATCTATATCAGGGTAAATAAAGTCATTTTGTGATATTTTTTGTAGCCATTTATGCATGATTTCAGCTATTTCTTTTTCTACTTGTTTTCTTGTATTATCATCGATGTCATATAAGTCAGTTAAAGTATAAATTTGTTCTAGAATCTCATTTATTGATGGAATTGTTTTATCTTGTATTTCTTTTTCCTTATATGTTGGATAGTTTTCAATCGTATTAATTAGAGGGGCATATTCTTTATACTCGGCACATTTAAATAAAAGCATATTTAAGGTGCTTGCTAACTTTCTTTTTAAATCATCGATACCATCTAAAACAATTAATCCATCTGTTTTATATAATTCGATTATATTTTCTATATATTTTTTTAATTCAAATAAACTTTGTGCTTCTTTCATTAATTTTGCTTTAATAATTGGATTGCATTTTTCTAATTCATTTTTAATACTTTCTATTTGATTCATTAAAAACATTAATAAATTATGATATGGTTTGATTTCTTGATATTTTTTCTTAGCTATTATATTATATTTAGCAAGAATTTGCCAAAGATTATCTAATGTATATTCTCTTGATATTAAGGGATTGTTTTTTCTTTTTATTTTATCTATCATACGTATAAAATTATTTAATTCTTGAAGGATAGATTTTTTTAATTCAAAATCATTTATTAGTTTTGAATAATTTAAAATAAAATCCATATTATCAGGAACTGAAGTCATATCTTTATTAGTACTATTTATTATATCAATGATTTGAGCCACTTTATTTGCTAAACTTTCTAGTCTTGCAATTTCTTGCAATTTTTCTTTAATTTTCATTAATTTGGTTTTTACTTCTAGAGTTTTACTAAAAATGTTAGGTAAGCAAGATAAAGAAAAATTTTCATGGTATTTTGGCTTATAACTTTCTGTAGCGATTTCATATTCTTTATTTATGTTTATTAATTGTTCTAATATTTGATTCATTAATTCACTATTTGTTAAACCTATAATTTCTGTTACTAAATTCCATAATTCTTTATTTGCTCTTAAACTTTCTAAAAGGTATCCTGACTCATAAGTTACAGGGCATTTTGTATGTAATGAGTTTATGAATGCTTCTAATTCGGGGTTATAAATAGTTGTTTTAATTTTTAATCTTTTAAATTGATAGTAATTTAAAGTTTGTAATAAAGACAATGATGGACTTATTAATATTACTTCATTAAATTTTCCAGAAATATTTTTTATAGTTTGGGGTAAAGTAATGGTTCCTATATAATCTATTTCAATAGGTTCGCTACCTCTTAAAAAGTTATCAATAGAATCAATGCTTTCTAATCCTGCTTCAAAAACTAAATTTTGATTCATAATGGGATTATCACAAAAAGCAGTTATATTTAATTCTTTAATTGTTCCTGTTATTTTTTTGATATTATTGTTTCTAAAAGAATTTATGTCTAATATTACAGGACTTTTAAAATGTAATTCTGTTAGATGATTAACTCCAAAAGCAAATTTTTTTATTCTTCTTAAAGTGCTTGGAAATATTACTTTAGTTAATTCTTTGTTAAAAAAAGCAGATTCTCCTATGGTGGTTATTCCTTCCGGAATGGTTATTGTTTCACTGTTTCCTTTATATTCAACGATTTCGGTTTCGCCGGTGTTGGCATTTTTTTCAACAATAAAATCATCCATTATGATTTTTTCGGGGTGGCTTAATCCATATCTGCAAATTTTACCTGTGGGTTGAGGCATTCTATTCCACATTTGGGTGCCCCAATATTCAAAATAATTATTCATATTGCACCTCTTTTTGTAGTATAGTATAGTTAATATTCTTTGTCAAAAGAAACATGAGTGTTTCCAATTAGTTTTAGGCATTTTCTTTCATTTTTAAACACTTTTCTATAATTTTAGCTTTTCTAATACTTTTATAAAATCCCGGAAGCAAACTTTTTACTACTTCAGCATCAGTTACTTCCGTCAAATTCACTTCATCCTTACTCTTACAAATAAGTAAATCTTCCGGATTATTTTCATTAACTAAACAATAATAATTTATCCCATCTCTTAAAGTTTTAGCTCCCACTACATAATCAATATCATTATCTAAAGTAATTACATCTAATATATCTATCATTATCTGCTTCCTAACTCATTATCTTCTTCTAATAAATCTTGTAATTCTTCAATTTTCAGATCATAGCCGACTTTTTTAGAAAGAGCCTCTATTAAATTTTTAATATTAATAGCAGAAAAAACTGAAGCAAAACAAGAAATAAACGTTTCATAATTACAAATTCCAACAACTATAGCAATTAAACAATACGCTAAACCAAATGCACTACTATTTGCTCTATTTTTTTGATCATCACTTAATTTTTCATATTTTTTAATCTTCTTTACTACAAAGTTTCTTTCAATATTAGTCATTAAAAGCCTCCTTCAAAAAATTGTCCTTATATTACCACAAACACCTGTCAAAGTCAAATTGCACATATCCCTTATTTAGAGACAAACATTAATGGTAAAAATCTAAAAGCATTTAATAAACTAACTAAAAACGTCGAACGTAAAATAGAATATTCCATAAAATGATTATAATCAGGATATAACTCAGAAAATTGTTCTTGGACTTTATCAGCTATCCCCATTAATTGGGCATAAATCAAATAGTCCTCCCATAAAATAACTTCTTGACTACTTTTATCGTCTATCACTGAAAAATCTAACAAATATTTTTTAAGACCTGCCATTTGATAAGCTTTTTCTTTTAAACTGTTATCTAAATAATACTTATATGTTGTCCCATAAACTTCTCTTTTAAAAAGGCCTTTACTCTTAAAATCGTGTTCGACCTGTTTTAACATATCACGAAATAATTTTATTATATTATCAGATTTTAAAAAATTTATAAATTCATTTTCTTCCAAAATAAAATTACTACCACTAGATGCTAATAACTTGAAATATATCCTGCTTTCATAATGATTTACAAATTTTACTGCTTTATTCATATCGACAATTACTTTATCACCATCACGTTTTAAAAATATTTTTTCTTCTTTCACCCATTTAAGTAACATTGCCCCAATTAAATCACTAGGATTTTGAACAAGACCATAAAGATATCCCAAAAAATATGCTTCTTCAATACTTTCAGTTGGTATACCTCGATAATATGGAATATCATCAGGTATATCCAATTTATTGTAGCCATCCATCAATTTAAACCGTCTTTTTTCAATAACAAGTCCAATAATAAAAATAATTAAAAAAGTTACTATTAAATACAAAATCAATCCCATAATTTAACTCACCTTAATATTTGATATCCATCAGATATAATCCCGCCGCCGGAACAACACTCAAATTTTTAGCCACTAATGGATTTTCAAGCATTCTTTCCACATCATAATACTTTGCTTTACCACGACCAACATCTATTAAAGCCCCAACTAAATGTCTAACCATATATCTATAAAAACCAATACCAACAAACTCAAAAAGAATTATGTCTCCTTTTTTCTTAATATTAGTTTTGTATATTGTTGTTGTATAATCGAGTCTCGGGCCACTAACAAAATTACGAAAATCATGAGTCCCTTTGAAAAGCTTTATTGTTCTTTTCATTTCACTCATATGTAAATGATATTTTATTTGATAATAATAACCTTCCTTAAGTTTATCATAAGTTCCATTATTAACTTTATAAACATACTTTTTCCATTTTACATCGTGTCTTGCATGAAAATTATCTTTAACAATCTGCCATTTTTTTATAACTATTTCATCATTGAGAAGTCTATTAATTATATTAATGTCTTCTTTTGTTATCTTTTTATCCGTATCAAAATGTGCACATTGTAAATTGGCATGAACTCCAGCATCAGTTCTACCACATCCTTTAATGACTATTTCGTTGTCTATTACATCACTTAAAACTCTTTCCAAAGTTCCTTGAACATTTTTAACATCATTTTGTCTTTGAAATCCATGAAACTTTGTCCCATCATAACTAAACTTAATTAAATATCTCATGATTTTATCCTATAAATAGCCTTTAAAAGTTCATCTAATTCCGTATAGTGATCAAGCCTTACTCCTAATTTTTCACATTTATTGGCAAATTCTACAATCTTCGGCGGATCAATATATAACCCTAAAATTTTATCAAATATATCGGAAGTATCATACTTTACTTCATCATCATTTATTACATATATTCTATCTACACAATTTAAAAACATTTCTGAATTTTTATCCACTAAAAATATTCGTCGATTGTAAGTACTGATCTTTTTAAATAAAGTTTTAAAATAATTCATATCTTTTGAAGTTAAACCAGAAGAAAAATCATAAAGAACTATTTCTTTATCATGTAACTTACTAGCAAGAATCACCTTATTTTTATTACTAATAGATAAATCATTAAACTTTTTGGTTAATATACTTTCATCTAACTTAACCATCTTAAGAGATTCATTTACTTTTTTAGTAATAATATCTTTTACATCTTTATCTCCATAATCAATATTCTTATAACTATTACTTATAATACCAATTATTCTTCCCTTTAGATTACTTAATTCCATAAATCATCCACCAATTCATCCATATCAAAATATATTTTAGAAAATATATCATAATAATTTAATTGTATTGCTAAATCAACTACAAATGGCAACCCATATCCAACTTTTTTAAGTAATTTTTCTTCTTTCAACACTATATTTTTTAATCCTTCTAAGATAATATTTTTACCATCATAAACCATTATATAATCGGCATATAAAGTATCTTCAACATTACTTGTTATTAAAATAAATTTAATATTTTGTTTTTTTAATAAATTAATTATTTCTATTTTTTCTTTATCCCTTAAACCATAAAAAGTATTATTAAAAACTATTCTTTTTGCAGTATGAAACTCCAACTTTGCTCGCAAGTCATTATAAGATAAATCATCATCAATTATAGGATATTCAGAAAATTTAGCCAAAAAAACTTTATCAATATCATTTGCTAGTACAACATAATTATATTCCTCATTAATTTTCATCAAGTAATACTACCATCCCTTCATCTAGACTTTTCTTAACATCAATAAGCCTTTGGTTAGTACTCCCCCGAAATTTACACGCTAAACTTTTCTTATCTATTTCAAACCTACCATCTACTAAAACATCTAATTCCCTTAGCAATTTATTTTTAGCATCATCATTTTGCATTAACTCCTCATAAGTAAATCCTGTATAACCCCAAACATTTAAACCAATACTATGAGCAAATTTAGCAATTTCTAAAGCTGCTTCTGGTTGAAAGAAAGGATCTCCTCCAGATAAAGTAATACCTGTTTGATATTTTAAATTTTTAATTTGTTCCTTTATATCTTCTAAATCTACTTCAAATCCACCATTTAGATTCCAAGTCTCCGGATTATGACATTCCTTACAATGATGTTTACAACCTTGAAACCACACAACAGTTCTTATTCCAGAACCATCAACTATACTATCACTTTGTATATTCCCCGCTAATCTAACTTTCATTTTCCTTCTCCTTATGTCTTTTCACTAATTCGCTTATCTTTATAAAATGATGATTTACTCCAGATTTACCAATCTTATAATCCATCTCTGTTGTAATAATATCTGCTAGTTCCTGATAAGATAATTCCGGATACCTTACTCTTGCATCTGCAACTATCTTAGTTTTATCATCAAGCAAATCAAATAAATCCTTACTTTTTAAATAATTAATATCCTCTAATTGTCTTTGTCCAGTTTTAAAAGTTTTTTCTTGATTGGCAATCTCACAATTATTAAGACGGTTTACCATATTTTTGTGATCGCGATAAATTCGAATATCTTCAAAATAAAATAATGAATTAGTTGCTTTAAATAATTTTATCAAATCACTAATATTTTCACTTGCCTTTATATAAACTACCGTTTTATATCCCCTTTTAATTATTTTGGCATTAAGTTTAAAATACTCAAGCAATTTATGCACTTGTTTAGCAAGTCTTTCTTTAGTAAAAATAAACTCTAAATGATATCCACTAGTACTAGGATTAGAAACATTGCCTACTGCTAAAAAGGCCCCTTCAATAAAAGCAATCTTTTCTTCATCAGTAACAAGCGTTTCTAAATCAATTTTGGTTCCCAAAGCCAAAGAATCTTTGATAAAATCCAATTCTTCTTTGATACTTAATATATATATTTGCTTTACTTTAAATCGTTTTTGCAATCTAATTATTATCTTCGGAGAAACGTCATATATTTCTTTTATTTCTTTATATATTCTTCTAGCAATACTAGCATTTTCTACTGTAATTAATAATTCATCTTTATTAAATTTTCCAATACAATTCAAAAATGCTACAAGCTCATATCTAGCTTCGACGATATTAAATTCATTTTTTGATATTTCCTCTTTTAACATCGTAGTAAATGTCATTTTTTCTTACCATCCATTAAATATGAAAAAATTAAATATCCCGTCTTTAATGAATCATGACGATAATAGCCATCTTCAATTGTAAATAACTTATCAGCAATAACATATATATGAGAATCAACTAATTCGTGCATATCCAAAAGTACCGGATCTTTTTGTTCTTCATTTGCATATTTCATAGCAAGTTTACTACTCATAACAGCATTATTAGCAATTACGACATCAATAGAATCTTTACCTAAATATTTTTCTAAAAAGTCAATATGATCCCGCACAGTAAAATCATCAGTTTCCCCTGGTTGCGTAAATAAATTACAAATATACATTTTATCAGCCTTTGCAGCATTTATTTCTTTAACCAAACCTTTATCAACTAAATGAGGAGTAATACTTGTAAGTAAACTACCAGATGAAAATATAATTAAATCTGCTTCATGTACCGCTTTAATTACTTTAGGATTAACTGTAAAATCTTTATCATATTTAACATAATCAATTTTGCTAGCACACTTCGTAACTTGTTCTTCACCAACAACTTTTTTGCCATCAGTTGTTATTCCAACTAAATTTATATTATCTTCCGTCAAAGGCAAAACAGTTCCTTTTAAATCTAAAATGTTACCAAGTACTGGAATAGCACTATCAAAATTTCCCTTTAAATCTAAAAGTGCTGTAAGCAATAAATTTTTAACAGAATGATTACCTAAAGTCTTTGACTTAGTAAACCTATAATTCATAAGATCAATTACATCCTGATCAACATTAGCCATGCTAAGCATTACTTTAGAAATGTCACCAACCGCCGGTATCTTCATTTCCTTACGTAATCTTCCAGTGCTTGCCCCATTATCAGCAACAGTAACAACCGCCGTAATTTCTACTGGAAATAATTTTATTCCTTTTAAAAGTTGAGAAAGTCCACTTCCTCCACCAAATATAACAATCTTCTTCATATTCATCACTAAACTAAGTTTAGCACAAATAATATTTAAAAGCAATTATAGGAAAGATAAAGCATCTCTTTAACCGTATTTTTTTAATTGATTCCTTGTCGAATTTTGACGGACTATTTTTCTTGATTTTGCATTTACATTATTTTAGAATAAATAATCGTTACCGGAGAGTGTTGTGCCTGCTTTAAATCTGAGTAATCTATTACTACTCAAAAATTGGGAGTTTTGTGTGAATGTGGCAAAGAGATGAAAGAAGAAATAATAAAAAAACTTTTAGTAATCATAATTATGTTACTCGTAATTATATTGCGTTTAATAGAACAAAAGTCAAACAAGTTTGACTGACCTTGCATCACTACAAGACATTTCTAC
>ERZ1643251.2500-NODE-2500-length-18675-cov-4.919871_pt1 | contig 18675 bp, 32 predicted proteins | sample MGYA00579261_ERZ1643251 | MGnify/ENA primary metagenome ERZ1643251 (study PRJEB29033, sample SAMEA4952267) | chicken gut metagenome | biome: Broiler Chicken; feature: Gastrointestinal Tract; material: Caecum | place: Ireland | collected 2018 | study: Broiler...
GAACCGATGAAGCCCATCGGTCCTTTCGTAAACGCAGCAGAAAGTCCGCACAGCGGACTTTCTGTTATTTTGACTTATACCAATTCAAGCACAACCTCCATAGCAGCATCGCCTTTACGCTGTCCGATCTTGACAATTCTGGTATAGCCGCCCTTGCGATCTGCATACTTAGGTGCATATTCATCAAATAACTTTGCAACCAGATCCACCTTTTTGGTATTTCTCTTTCTTCCTGCAGCCTCCTTAGGAACATATACCACAGGATTGAGAACCTTGAGCATTTGATGTCTTACATGCAGTCTGGAAGGCATATCCTTTTTGATTTCCTTCTCAACGGATTCAAACTTGGTAACCTTTTTGCCGTCAACGACTTCCTTTACCCTTTTACCGTCCTTATCCTTTACAGGAACCTTGGCAGTTACCTTCACCATTTCAAAATTATCTCTCTCCTTCACAGCCATAGCGATGAGACCTTCTGCAATCTTCTTTACTTCTTTTGCCTTGGCCTCGGTGGTAATAATCCTTCCATGATAAATCAATGCGGTTACCTGATTTCTCAGGAGCGCCTTTCTTTGGGAAGAGGTTCTTCCAAGTTTTCTGTACTTTGCCATAATAAAATTCCTTTCTCCCTTCATGGGACATCCGGCCACGCTCTTTGGTCTTACTTACCGAATGCGTCATGTGGCAGTTTGCAGCCGCCGTTTCCAAGCTCCATTTAGAGATAACCCCCCGCCGCGCACTTTGGTCTTATCGACCGGGATAATCCTAACTCAGTTTTCATCACTGGGATTTAGCTGAAGTCCAAGCTCCTTCAACTTTGCCAAAACCTCCTCCAGAGACTTCCGGCCCAAATTGCGGACCTTCATCATATCCTCTGAGGTTTTATTGGTCAATTCCTCCACAGTATTAATGCCTGCTCTCTTCAGGCAGTTATAGGAACGAACAGACAGCTCTAATTCGTCAATGCTCATTTCCAATACCTTTTCTTTCTCATCGTCTTCCTTCTCAGTCATGACTTCCGCCTTCTGCGCACTTTCAGAAAGATCGATAAAAAGGCTAAGGTGCTCGCTCAGTACTTTCGCAGCCAGACTGACAGCCTCATCGGGGACCAGAGTTCCGTTCGTATATACATCCAAAGTAAGCTTATCAAAGTCCGTAATCTGACCTACACGGGTATTTTCAACAGTAACATTCACCCTTTCTACAGGAGTGTAAATAGAGTCAATTGCAATCACACCGATGGGCAGATCTTCGTGCTTGTTCTTATCCGCACTTACATAGCCGCGGCCCTTAGTAATGGTCAGCTCCATGTAAAGCTTCGTATCCTTGCCGCTTAAGGTGGCGATTACCAGATCGGGATTCAAAATTTCAATGTCCTGATCCGCCTGGATGTCAGAAGCATGTACGATGCCCTCTCCCTCAAACTCAATGTAAGCGGTTTTGGCCTCATTCGTCTCGCTGCTATTTTTGATTGCAAGGCTCTTGATATTCATGATGATCTCAGTAACGTCTTCCTTCACTCCAGGAATGGAACTGAACTCATGCAGGACGCCTTCAATTTTTACCTGGCTCACAGCAGCGCCGGGCAGAGAGGAGAGCATAATTCTTCTGAGCGAATTGCCCAGAGTAATACCGTATCCTCTTTCCAAGGGCTCCACAACGAATTTGCCGTACTTTTTGTCTTCTGAAATCTCAGCAACCTCAATATTAGGTCTTTCAAAATCAAACACTGCAAATACCCTCCTTTACGAACATTTTTCTAAAGACGCAAGCACTCCGAAGCCATAAATGACAGCAGACGCCATGTCACTGTTAAATATAGCCTCAGAGGCTTACAGGGCTTATTTGGAGTAAAACTCGACAATAAGCATTTCATCTACGGGAACATCGATCATTTCTCTTGTCGGAAGGTTCTTGATGGTTCCCTTTAAATTCTCGATATCAACATCCATCCATTCGGGTACCAGTCTGCCGCCAGTTACTTCTACAATGTCCTTATATCTCTGAAGGGACTTTGCTTTCTCATTAATCTCAATTACATCTCCGGCCTTGATCAGGTAAGAAGGTATATTTACCCTCTTTCCGTTCACCAGCACATGCTTATGTCCCACAACCTGCCTTGCTTCTCTTCTGGTTCTTGCAAAGCCCATTCTGAAGATCACATTGTCAAGTCTGCTTTCCAGCATAATCATCAGGTTTTCACCTGTCATGCCCTTCATTCTGTCGGCCTTCTCGTAATAGTTTCTGAAAGGCTTCTCCAGAACGCCGTAGATAAATTTCGCCTTCTGCTTTTCTCTCAGCTGAAGTCCATATTCACTGACCTTCTTACCTGCCCTCGTAGAAGTTCTGTTGGATTTTTTATCATATCCCAGATAAGAGGGCTCAAGGCCGAGGGATCTGCATCTTTTTAATACGGGTACTCGATTTACTGCCATTTTTTAATTTCCCTTCTTTTTTGTTAACCTGAATTTTCTCGCTTGCTCACGGAGTAAAAACAATCTTCGTCCGGCGCAATCAGCGCCGCCTTGCCCTGTTTTCCCGCCTCCGCGCATATTGTTTACAGTGGGGGCGCCGCCCTGCACTTTCTTCCAACGGGTTACTTCAACAGAGTATTAAACTCTACGGCGTTTGGGAGGACGACATCCGTTGTGGGGAACAGGAGTGACGTCACGGATACTCACAACCTCAAGCCCGCAGGCGGAAAGCGCTCTGATTGCCGCCTCGCGCCCTGATCCGGGCCCCTTTACAAATACATCAACGGTTTTCAGTCCATGCACCAAAGCAGCCTTTGTAGCTGTTTCAGCCGCCATCTGCGCAGCATATGGAGTAGATTTCCTTGAACCTCTAAAACCAAGACCACCAGCACTTGCCCAGCTCAGAGCATTTCCCTCAGTGTCAGTCAGAGTAACAATCGTATTGTTAAAAGAAGACTGGATATGTGCCTGTCCGCGTTCAACGTTTTTCTTTACACGCTTTTTTGTTACTTTTTTTGCAACTTTTTTAGCCATTTTAAACTAACCTACTTTCTCATTTTCAGGAAGAGCAAAATATGCCGTTTCCTTTTTCACAGTTACGATTTTGCGCATTGCTTATTTCTTCTTATTTGCCACAGTACGCTTGGGACCCTTGCGTGTTCTTGCATTTGTCTTGGTCCGCTGTCCGCGAACGGGAAGCCCCTTACGATGACGAATGCCGCGGTAGCAGCCGATTTCCTGAAGTCTCTTGATGTTCAGCGCAACATCTCTTCTCAAATCACCTTCCACTATCACACCGAGCTTTTCAATAGCCTCGCTGATTCTCTTAACCTCTTCATCGGTCACGTCCCTTACTCTGGTGTCAGGATTCACCCCCGCCTCTGCCAGCAGATTATTGGCGGTAGGTCTGCCGATCCCATAGATATAGGTCAAGCCGATTTCAATTCGTTTTTCTCTAGGTAAGTCAACACCTGCGATACGAGCCATTTACGTTTCCTCCATTTTCATTGCGTTTCTGCAGCCTGCTCTTTTGCTGCACGCTGTGCGTACATTTGGTCTGTTGTTTGCACGCCTGTTTAGTTACTAATTGATTGGGGCGTTCGCCCAACCGGACACAATCCGATCTTTCCACGGCGCCACGTGTTACGGTTTTTACTGCAACGCTCCTGCTATGCGCAGACAAAATGCGCAGTACATTTTACCCCCGAAGCATTTTTGCCCTGATGCATGCCGTGGTATCAAGAAGTAATCTCCCGTAAGCTCTATCCATATTTATGATAATCGGCGCATAAAAGCTGCGCCGGTTCAGCCGCACATAAAAACCGGACAAGAACTCACATACCTGACTTCAATCAGGTCGGTGATTATCCCTGTCTTTGTTTGTGTTTCGGATTCTCACAGATTACTCTGATGCGTCCTTTTCTTTTAATGATTTTGCACTTTTCGCAAATCGGTTTTACTGATGATCTAACCTTCACGTTAAACCCTCCTTTCAAAAAAGACCGTCTTGTATTATACCACAGAGAATTTTGCTTGACAAGGCTTTTTTATCAATTTTTCCCATATTTCACGCGGCTTCTCTGCCAGGCGTCAAGTCCCATGCAGCACACCGCCGTCACCGCCACGCTGATAATGCGGAAGGTAAATCTTGCATGAAGGGCGGAGTGATGTTGTATAACTATAATCCAGGCAAAAGGAATACAGAAAATCACCGCAAAGGGGATCAGCCCCAGGAGCACCTGCTTGCCCTGCCCCCGCCTCAAAGCGGCCCGCAAAACCAAAAGCGCTGCGCCCAGCGTCAGAAGCCCCGCGCCGACCGGATACAGCATTCCCGCATACTCCTGTAGATTCAGGCCGATTACATACCATCCGCCGTTCATTCTGGGCCTTCCTCCGATGGCCTCCGTCCTTCCGATAATAGACCATACCGCATCTTTTATGGTACCCGTATGCAAAGTCAGATCTGCAATGATCCATTTCATCGCCCACATACCCGCATATCCGATTCCCCAGCACACACTGTATCCGATTACCTTTTGAAGGCTTTTCTTGATATTCTCCTCCTTTTTCATCAAAAAGTACGCGCAGAGAGGAAATCCCAGCGTCACTGCCGGATAGGTCAGAAAATCAAAATAAGATGTGACAATTCCGATCAGCAGAAACACCTCCGGATACGCCTGCTTTTCTTCTATCTTGTCGTGACGCAGAAGCATCATCAAGAGCGCTGCCATCGTAATGAGAAAGCACACGGACATGGTCAGAGAAACCAGCACAAGCACCGGCTTCATAAATAAAAAACCCAGCGCCGTGGCAGCTCCTACGCCGGGATACCCTTTCTTTATAGAAAAAAATATGACCGCCCCCATGAGAAGCGCCTGAAGGACGATTCCCAGTACCACAATCTGAGACCAGGAAAAAATCAGAAGCAGGGGCTTCAGATAGATCAGATACCCATGCCAGTAGCGGGAATACTCATGCAGATAAGACTGCGTCATCCCCTCTTCGGAGCAATATGCTTTCAGGGAGGCTTCGGGAGTCCATATTTCCTCCTCCAGGTCGGTGTGATAAACCCACATCGCCTGTTCAAAGACATTTTTTCCGGAAATTCTTTCTATGGCGTTCTGTACCATAATAGCGTCCGTATAGGTTTCCTTTTGCCCCCAGACATAACGGGCAAAAGGATTATCCGCCACCTCACCCTCATCCTTTATCATGCTATCCACGCTCACCGCCACATTTTCCTTCATCCGTCCGGTGGGAAGACAGAAAGCAAGCACTAACAGCAAGGTTCCTAAAATGGCGCTTCCCAAAAGGAGCAGCGCCATACGTTTGACTTGTCTGATCATTTACTTGTCTCTCCAGATAATACGCCCTTTGCTCAGATCATAAGGGGACAGCTCCAGAGTCACCTTATCCCCTGGAAGAATACGGATAAAATTCTGACGCAGCTTGCCGCTGATATGAGCCAGTACACGGTGGCCGTTTTCCAGCTCTACCTGAAACATGGTGTTGGGCAGCTTCTCCACAACTGTTCCCTCAATTTCGATTACATCACTTTTTGACATACATTCCCTCCGTTTTTAGATTGTTATATTGTTTAATGGCATATTTAATCTCTTCGTCAAGCACCTTTTCTTTTTTTTCCAATTTTCCAAGAAGCTCCTGGTCAACCTTCCGGTGGATGATCTGAATATGCTTTTTCAGCTTTCTCTTAGGCTTATCCACTGTCCTCAGCCTTCCATCGCTCAAATACGCATATTTCTCTTCCTCTCCCAGCACCACATAAAGCCTTCCCTTGTCATGACCTGCCCTGGAGGTCGCGAACTTGCCGGTCATGCGTAAGCCCCCTCATACAAGGTAAGAATCTCCGGTTCCCCCTCCGTAATCAGAATAGTGTTCTCATAGTGAGCGGACCAGGAGCCATCCTCCGTGACTACGGTCCAGTCGTCATCCAGCCACTCAACATCGGCCCGGCCCATGTTGATCATGGGTTCAACCGCCAGCGTCATGCCCGCCTGCAGCTTGATTCCTTTTCTTTTCTGAGCAAAATTGGGAATCTGTGGATCCTCATGAAGGCGCGTGCCGATACCATGCCCCACCAGATCCCTTACAATCCCATAACCGTAGGGCTTGATGGAGGCGTCAATGGCATTGGAAATATCGTATAGATGATTTCCTGCCTTTGCCATTTTAATTCCGTCAAAAAAGCTCTGTCTGGTACGCTCAATCAAAAGCCCCGCTTCTTTGCTGATCTCTCCCACGCCGAAGGTACGGGCCATATCGGAATGGTATCCCTTGTAAATCAGACCGGCATCCAGGCTCACAATATCGCCTTCCTGAAGAATGTGATCCTTTCTCGGAATGCCGTGCACCACCTCATCATTCACCGATACACAGATAGAAGCCGGATAACCGTTGTAATTCAAAAAATTAGGCACGCATCCATGTCCGCGGATCAGCTTCTCTCCCAGCGCATTCACATCGTCGGTGGACATTCCGGGGCGCAGGGCTTCCTCCAAATGTTGGAAAACATCCGCCAGCCTTTTGCAGGATTCCCGCATCAGTTCAATTTCTCTCGGTGACTTGATTGTAACAGCCATCTTGCCTTACTCCCTTTCCTGTACGGCCGCAAAGCCCTCTGCTCAGCCTAAAATTGCCTCTATGGCGTCAAATACATCCTTCATATCAACCGTTCCATCCACTGTTCTCAGAATCCCCTTTCCACTGTAAAAGTCAATCAGGGGCTTGGTCTGGTCATGGTAAACCTTTAATCGGTTCTGTACGGTCTCCGGCTTATCATCGTCCCGCAGGATCAGATCCTGACCGCATTTATCACAAACGCCCTCCTGCCTGGGCGGAATATGCTCTACATGATATGTTGCACCGCAGGATACACAGGCGCGCCTTCCGGACATTCTCCTGATAATGTTCTCATCGGGCACCTCCACATTTATGGCATAATCAATAGCATCTCCCAGCTTATTCAGCGCTTCGTCCAGAACCTCTGCCTGAGGTATGGTTCTTGGGAACCCATCCAGGACATAGCCCCTTTCACAATCCGGCTGCGCCACTCTGTCCAAAAGAATCTTGACTGTCAGCTCATCAGGAACAAGAAGTCCCTGATCCATGTATTTCTTTGCCTCTAAACCGAGCTTCGTTCCATTCTTAATATTAGCCCGGAATATATCTCCGGTGGAAACATGAGGGATTCCATATTTCTCAGCAATCATTTTTGCCTGAGTTCCTTTGCCTGCTCCAGGTGCTCCCAGCATGATAATCTTCATAATGTCCTCCGTTCTGCCTCATCGGGCGCAGCGCCATTGTTACGCCCCGCAGGGCGCAACCCAATTCGCATTACACAACATTTATATTTTAACTTTTTTAAAAATACTTTGCAATATCAAATACGGAAAAAGTATCCGAATGACCTGCATCATCCGGATACCCTTGTCTTAGTGCAAAAATCAGTTAGTCCTCCAAAAAACCTTTGTAGTTGCGGACCAGCATCTGAGATTCGATCTGCTTCATGGTTTCCAGAATGACACTTACAATAATGATAAGGCTGGTGCCTCCAAAGGAGACGCTTGCCCCAAACACACCGTTAAAGAAGAAGGGTATGACGGAAACAATAATCAGACCCACCGCTCCGATAATTACAATGTAATTTAAAACCTTGCTCAGATAGTCACTGGTAGGTTTTCCGGGTCTGATTCCGGGAATAAAGCCGCCCTGCTTCTTCATGTTGTCAGCGACCATCAGCGGATTAAATGTAATAGATGTATAGAAGTACGCAAAAAATACAATTAAAACAATATACACCAGCAATCCAATGGAATACTGAGGCTGGCTGGGGACACACCAGTTGGCGGAGTTCAGTCCGTTCAGTATCTCTCCCCAGATGCCCGTTCCCTGATATCCGATAAATGTGCAGATGATAATGGGCATCTGCATAATGGACTGGGCAAAGATAATAGGAATAACGCCGGAGGTATTCACCTTCAGCGGAATACTGGAGGTCTGTCCGCCCACCATATTCCTTCCGCGCACTTTCTTTGCATACTGCACCGGAATCTTTCTCATGCCGCCGTTTAAAATAATCACCAGTATCACCATAGCGATGATAATAGCAAAAATAATCACTACTGCCAAAATTGCGGTGGCAGGCGCCTGTCCAAACACAAACTGCTCAAAAAGAAGGGACAGATCCTGCGGCAGCCTGGAAATAATGTTAATTACAAGAACGATGGAAATGCCGTTTCCCACGCCCTTTTCCGTAATCCTCTCGCCAATCCACATCAAGAAGGCGCTTCCTGCGGTAAGAGCAGCAATTGCCGTAATTACGTTAAGCGCATTGTACTCCACCAGATACCCCTGCATACCAAAGCCGATTACCATTGCCGTAGACTGAATAAGCGCAAGCACCACCGTTACGTATCTCGTAATGGCAGCGATTTTCTTTCTTCCGTCCTCTCCATCACGCTGCATCTCCTCCAGCTTGGGAATTGCAATGGTCAAAAGCTGCACAATAATAGATGAGGTAATGTAAGGGCTGATACTCAATGCCAGAACGGAAAAGTTCTCAAAGGAGCCTCCTGTTATGGCATCAAAAAAACTGAACGCATTGCCTGTCCGGGCCGCAAACCATGCCGCAAAGGCCTCTCTGTCGACACCAGGCACCGGAAGCTGTGATCCGAGACGGATCACAACCAACATAGCCATGGTAAAAAAGATTTTTCGTCTGATCTCTTTGATCTTGAATGCGTTTTTCAGCGTTGCAAGCATTACATCACCTCTGCTGTTCCACCAAGAGCTTCAATTTTTTCCTTTGCAGACGCGCTGAACGCATCCACCTTTACATTAAGCTTTTTGGTCAATTCACCGTTTCCGAGTATCTTTACGCCATCTCTGGGATTTTTTACGATACCGGCTTCGATTAATGCGTTTACATCCACAACCGCACCATTCTCAAAACGTTCCAAAGCGCCTAAGTTAATGCCAACAATCGTTTTAGAATTTCTATTTTTAAAACCTCTTTTCGGAATACGCCTGTACAAAGGCATCTGGCCTCCCTCAAAACCAGGTCTGGGAGCTCCGGAACGCGCCTTTTGTCCCTTATGTCCTTTTCCCGCAGTTTTTCCGTTGCCTGAGCCGTGTCCGCGCCCTCTTCTAAAATTATTACTGTGTTTGGAACCTTCAGCAGGCCTTAAATTAGATAAGTCCATTCCTGACACCTCCTTTTACTTAAACTTCTTCTACTTTAATCAAATGACGTACCTGGCGAATCTGTCCTCTTGTAGCTTCATTATCAGGAAGTATAATGGACTTGCCGATCTTGCGCAGTCCCATGGATTCAACGGTCGCCCTGTTCTTTGGCACAGCTCCAATGGTGGATTTCACCAAAGTAATTTTCAATTTCTTATCTGTCATTGTCGTTCTCCTTTCCTGGCCGGCGAAAAATTGTAAAAAGATTTCTTTACGCCAATACTTCTTCAACAGATTTGCCGCGTTTTCTTGCAACTTCCTCGGGAGCCTTCAGCTGGCTTAATCCGCTGATGGTAGCAAGAACAACATTCTGCTTATTGTTGGAGCCAAGAGACTTGGTACGAATATTCTTAATGCCGGCAAGCTCGCATACAACACGGGCGGGACCGCCTGCAATAATACCGGTACCCTCGGGAGCCTTTTTCAGAAGAACATTTGCAGAACCATATTTCCCGATAAAATCATGGGTAATGGAGTTGTTCTCATCAAGCGCAATCTCAACAAGATGCTTCATTGCGTCTTCCTTTCCCTTGCGGATCGCTTCAGGAATTTCCACAGCCTTTCCAAGGCCTGCGCCTACATGACCGTTTCCATCGCCCACAACCACAAGAGCGGTGAATCGCATGTTACGGCCGCCTTTCACGGTTTTGGTTACACGCTTGATCGTTACAACTTTATCAGTCAACTCTAACTGGCTTGCATCTATGATTGTATGTTTCATGATGTATTCCTCTTCCTTTCCTAGAATTCCAAGCCAGCTTCTCTGGCCGCGTCAGCTAATGCTGCGATTTTTCCATGGTATAAAAAGCCGCCTCTGTCAAATACAACCTCTTTAATACCCTTTTCAATCGCTCTCTTTGCAATTATGGTTCCAAGGTATGCCGCCGCTTCAACGTTGTTGGTTTTTTCCAGCTCCGCCTTAACCTCTTTTTCAAGAGTGGACGCAGACACTAAGGTATTTCCAACCGTATCATCGATAATTTGAGCATACATATGATTATTGCTTCTGAACACAGCAAGACGGGGTCTTTCTGCAGTGCCGCTGAAGCGGTTGCGAATTCTTTTGTGCTTTTTCACACGAACTTCTTGTCTGGACTCTTTTCTAACCATCTTCATACTCTCCTTATCTATTTCTTACCTGTCTTACCGACTTTGCGTCTGATTGTCTCATCAGCATACTTGATTCCCTTGCCCTTATACGGCTCCGGTCTTCTCTTATCTCTGATCTCGGCTGCAAACTGGCCTACTTTCTCTTTGTCAATGCCCTTTACAATAATAATGTTCTGGCCTTCCACAACAGTCTCGATGCCCTCGGGATCCTCCATTTCCACCGGATGAGAGTATCCCAGGTTTAAGGTCAGCTTTTTGCCTCCTTTTGCCGCTCTGTAGCCAACGCCGTTTACTTCCAGCTTCTTTTCAAAGCCTTCCGTAACGCCAACAACCATATTATGAATCAGGGTTCTGGTCAAACCATGAAGGGATTTCATTTTTTTCAGGTCATTGGGTCTGCTTACCAGCACTTCCGTTCCCTCAACCTTGATTTCCATTGCGCTGGGAAGCACTCTTTCGAGTGTGCCCTTAGGACCTTTTACGGTCACTTTGTTATTTTCTGCAATTTCTACAGTAACGCCTGCAGGAATCGCGATTGGCATTCTTCCTATACGTGACATGCCCGTACCTCCTAAATTATTTTAAAATTCATTCCATGCTATTACCACACAAAGGCCAGAACCTCGCCGCCAACCTGAAGCTCACGCGCCTTCTTATCCGTGATAACGCCCTGATTGGTAGAGATAATGGCAATACCAAGGCCGCCCAGCACCTTGGGCAGCTCCTCCTTGCCTGCATACACGCGAAGGCCCGGCTTGGAAATTCTCTTAATTCCGGAAATGATTCTCTCACTTTTGTCTGCGCTGTATTTCAAAGTAATATGAATAGTCTTGAAGCTTCCCTCTTCAATCACCTCATATTTCTTAATATATCCTTCCTCCAGAAGAATCCGGGCAATCGCCAGCTTCATCTTGGAAGTGGGAACATCAACCGTATCATGTTTTGCAGTGTTTGCATTACGGATTCTTGTAAGCATATCTGCAATAGGATCGCTCATTGTCATGATTTAGTTTCCTCCTTGTTTATTTGACTTGAATCATGAATTTCGTGTGCATATATCGAATTACCAGCTGGCCTTTTTCACACCGGGGATCTGCCCCTTATATGCCAGCTCGCGGAAGCACACTCTGCAGATTCCATATTTCTTTAAAACAGAATGCGGGCGGCTGCAGATTTTGCAGCGGGTATAAGCCTGAGTGGAGAATCTTGGTTTGCGCTGCTGTTTTACTTTCATCGCTGTCTTAGCCATCAGAATTTACCTCCTTATTGCTTCGCGAAAGGCATATTGAACAGTGTCAGTAATTCACGTGCCTCTTCATCCGTCTTTGCCGTAGTTACGAAAATAATGTCCATGCCTCTGGTCTTATCGATTTTGTCATACTCGATCTCAGGGAAAATAAACTGTTCCTTAATGCCCAGTGCATAATTGCCTCTTCCGTCGAAAGCATTCGGATTCACGCCTCTGAAGTCGCGCACACGGGGGAGCGCCAGATTCACAAGGCGGTCAAGAAATTCGTACATTTTCTCGCCGCGCAGCGTAGTTTTGCAGCCAATAGCCATACCCTCACGGGTCTTAAAGTTTGCAACGGACTTTTTTGCCTTTGTAAGAACTGCCTTCTGTCCTGCAATGGTCTCCAAATCCTTTACGGCATTTTCAAGAACTTTGGCATTGTCCTTCGCTTCACCGACGCCCATATTGATAACGATCTTGTCAAGCTTGGGAACTTCCAGCATATTTTTGTAGCCGAACTTTTTTGTCATTGCTGCTACAATTTCGTCATTGTATAAACTTTTCAGTCTGCTCACGTAATATTTCCTCCTTCCTATTGATTAGTCAATTACTTCGCCTGTTGACTTGGCAAAGCGAACTTTCTTTCCATTTTCCACTCTGAAGCCCACTCTTGTGGTCTTACCCTTTACAACAAGCATAACGTTTGAAATATCAATAGGAGCTTCCTTCTGAACGATACCGCCGTTAGGATTCGCCTGGGAAGGCTTGGAATGCTTTGTTATCATATTTACGCCCTCCACCAGAACCTTGCCCTTTTTGGCATCAACAGCAAGCACCTTGCCTTCTGTATTATTATCCTTACCGGCAATCACTTTCACGGTGTCGCCCTTTTTAATCTTCATTGTCGACATATGGCACCTCCTTATAATACTTCGGGAGCCAGGGAAACAATTCTCATGAATTGCTTTTCACGAAGCTCTCTTGCTACCGGTCCAAAAATACGGGTTCCTCTGGGGGTTTTGTCTTCCTTAATGATGACGGCGGCATTTTCGTCGAATTTGATATAAGAGCCGTCCTTACGGCGGGCTCCCTTTACAGTGCGCACAACAACTGCCTTCACAACGTCACCCTTCTTTACAACGCCGCCTGGTGTTGCATCTTTAACGGAAGCAACAATCACGTCGCCGATCTGTGCATATCTTCTTGTAGAGCCGCCCATAACGCGAATGCAAAGCAGTTCTTTTGCACCGGTGTTATCAGCAACCTTCAGTCTGCTCTCTTGCTGAATCATGATTTCCTCCTTCGCCGTGATGGCTTATTTCACTTTTTCTACAATTTCTACAAGTCTCCACCTTTTGTCTTTGGATAGCGGTCTTGTTTCCATAACCTTTACGGTGTCTCCAATGCTGCACTCATTCTTCTCATCATGGGCCTTCAGCTTGTAGGTTCTTTTCACGACCTTTTTATAAAGCGGGTGCTTCACATGCTCTTCGATTGCAACAACAATAGTTTTATCCATCTTATTACTGGTAACTTTACCAGTACGGGTTTTCCTCAAATTTCTTTCCACGATTGATCTCCTTTCCTCGCACACCATGCGGTTACGCTCTTGCCTTCTCGGTTATGACAGTCTGGATACGCGCAATATTTTTCCTTACCTCTTTGATTCTTGCAGTATTGTCCAACTGATTGGTTGCGTTCTGGAATCTCAAATTGAAAAGTTCTTTTTTCGCAGCAACAAGCTCCTGGGTTAACTCTGCCTCGGACTTGTTTTTCAATTCTTCTACAAATTTATTTGATTTCATTATGATACACCGCCTTCCAAATCTGCCTTAGAAACGATTTTGCATTTACAAGGAAGCTTATGCATAGCAAGACGTAATGCCTCACGAGCCTGCCCCTCGGGAACTCCGGCAATCTCGAACATTACACGTCCGGGCTTAACAACCGCCACCCAGTACTCCAGGGAACCTTTTCCGGAACCCATACGGGTTTCCGCAGGTTTTGCCGTCACGGGCTTATCCGGAAAAATCTTTATCCACACTTTACCGGTACGCTTTGTATAACGGGTAAGCGCAATACGGGCCGCCTCAATCTGATTGGATTTGATCCAGCTCGGCTCCATAGCTACAAGTCCGAATTCTCCATAGGTAAGGGTATTGCCTCTCAGGGCTTTTCCCGCCATGGATCCGCGGAACTGTTTACGACGTTTTACTCTCTTCGGCATTAACATTATTTATCGCTCCCTTCCATTTGGTTTCCTTTTGTAGGAAGTACTTCGCCTTTATAGATCCATACCTTTACTCCGACCTTACCGTAGGTAGTATCCGCCTCAGCAAAGCCGTAGTCGATATCTGCTCTCAGTGTCTGAAGAGGAATGGTTCCCTCGCTGTAAAACTCAGTACGGGCCATATCTGCGCCGCCCAGCCTCCCGGAGCAGGAAGCCTTGATGCCCAGCGCGCCTGCCTTCATTGTTCTGCCCATGCAGGATTTCATTGCTCGTCTGAAGGACACACGATTTTCCAGCTGCAGCGCGATGTTCTCTGCAACAAGCTGAGCGTCCTTATCCGGTCTTTTGATCTCTTTAATATCAACAAGAACCTTCTTGTCAGTCAGCTTTGAAAGTTCTTTTTTGGTCACTTCGATTTCTGCGCCGCCTTTTCCGATCACAACACCCGGCTTCGCAGTATAAATAATTACCTTTACTCTGTCAGATGCCCTCTCGATTTCAATCTTAGAAACACCTGCGCTGTACAGTTTCTTTTTCAGAAATTTTCTAATGTTAAAGTCTTCCACAAGATAATCGGAAAACTCACCGTCCGCGTACCATCTGGAATCCCAGTCTTTGATAACTCCAACTCTCAGGCCATGAGGATTAACTTTCTGTCCCATTTTGTTTTAAGCTCCTTTCCCTACTTCTTCTCGTCCAGCACAATGGTGATGTGGCTCATTCTCTTCTCAATCCTGTAAGCTCTTCCCTGTGCCCTGGGTCTTACTCTTTTCATGGTAGGTCCTTTATTCGCATAGCACTCTGCAATATAAAGGTTCTCGGGGTTCATGCCGTTATTGTTCTCAGCGTTGGCTATTGCTGATTTCAGCAACTTTTTCACAAGGCTGGAAGCGTATCTGGGATTGTACTCCAGAATGCCAAGCGCAGTCTGCACGTCCTTTCCTCTGACTGCATCCAGCACGAAGCATGCCTTCTGTACGGAAACTCTGGCATATGATAATTTAGCTGAAGGTCTTGTGTCTTTCTGCGCGTTTCTCTCTCTCTTAATTTGGGATCTATGTCCTTTCGCCATAGAAATTGTCCTCCTTTCAAATAAACGCATCTGCTATGGCTCTCACCCACAGTCAGACGCAGGGGCGGTGCGCCCTGGGAGAAAGCCCCTGGCTTTCCCCCGCAATTCCCTCCCGGGTAATTGTGCGTTTTGATAATATTTCCTTCGCCTATGCCCGCGCGGTCACGGCAACTGCTTATCTGACTTTAGATTTCTTTTCGTCCTTGCCATGTCCGCGGTAGGTTCTGGTTGCAACAAACTCTCCGAGCTTGTGTCCAACCATATCTTCCGTCACATATACCGGCACATGCTTTCTGCCGTCATGAACCGCAATCGTATGTCCCACGAAAGAAGGGAAAATCGTAGAACGGCGGGACCAGGTCTTGATAACCTGCTTCTGTCCTGCTGCGTTTAAAGCATCTACTTTCTTTAACAGACTTGCATCTGCAAATGGTCCTTTTTTCAGTGATCTAGCCATTGTCTTTCCTCCTGTTTTTCTCTAAAAACAAATTATTTGATCGCTCTGCCGTCGCGTCTTCTTACAATCAGCTTATTAGAAGCCTTTTTCTGCTTACGGGTCTTCAGACCAAGAGCAGGCTTGCCCCAAGGAGTGCTGGGGCCGGGACGGCCGATACCGGTTTTTCCTTCACCACCGCCGTGTGGATGGTCATTGGGGTTCATAACAGAACCGCGCACCGTAGGACGGATGCCCATATGGCGCTTGCGTCCGGCTTTACCGATCTTGACAAGGTTATGATCAACGTTTCCAACAACACCTACCGTAGCACGGCATACCAGAGGAATCATTCTCATTTCTCCGGAAGGAAGACGAAGGGTTGCATATTTGCCTTCCTTTGCCATAAGCTGCGCGCTGTTGCCGGCAGAGCGGACAAGCTGTCCTCCCTTGCCGGGATATAACTCTATATTGTGGAGCTGTGTACCCACCGGAATCTCCGATAAAGGCAGGCAGTTGCCCAATCTCACTTCCGCCTGGGGACCGTTCATGACCTTCATACCATCGGTCAGTCCCTCCGGAGCGATAATATAAGCCTTTTGTCCATCTTCATAGCAGATCAGCGCAATATTGGCTGTTCTGTTGGGATCGTATTCGATGCCGATTACAGTTGCAGGAATACCATCCTTGTTTCTTTTGAAGTCGATAATCCTGTATTTTCTTTTGGAACCGCCTCCGCGATGCCTTACGGTAATCTTACCCTGATTATTCCGTCCGGCATTCTTCTTCAGGGAAACGCAAAGACTCTTCTCAGGAGTTTTCTTTGTGATTTCCGCAAAGTCAGAGCCAGTCATATTTCTTCTGGAAGGTGTATATGGGTTATATGTCTTAATTCCCATTGTTGTATCTCCTTTGCTATCTGATTTTTTGCGCAGCTCTATTTAAAGCCGCATACCTTAATCTGTTGGGCAGCGCAGGCATCCAGAGCCTACAGGCCTGCAAAAATCTCTATATCCTTGCTGTCTTCCGTCAGCCAGACCATAGCTTTCTTGGTCTTTGCCGTTCTGCCCACTACCATTCCGCGCCTCTTTTTCTTGCCGTCCATGTTAATGGTATTGACTTTCTTTACCTTTACTCCCTCAAACATCTTTTGCACGGCCTCTTTGATCTGAGACTTATTTGCCTCCGGATGAACAAGAAAGGTATATTTCTTTTCACCCATGCCGGCCATGCTCTTTTCTGTGATAACCGGTTTGAGGATCACGTCATAGTATTTAATATCTGCCATTATGCGTACACCTCCTCAATCTTCGCAACCGCATCCTTTGTAAGGACAACCGTCTTCGCCTTCATTACACTATACACATTAATCATGTTTGCCTGAGCAGTATCGATACCCTCCACATTCCTTGCGGACATAACCACATTCGCGTCATTGTCGGCAATCACTACAAGTCCCTTGCTCACCTTTAGGTTATTCATGACATTTACAAATTTTTTCGTCTTGATTCCGTCCAGCTTCAGTTCGTCCAGAACAATCAGGCTGCTTCCCTGAACCTTGCTGGTTAAAGCCGACTTCAATGCCTTTCTCTTTTCCTTTTTATTCATTTTAAAGGAATAATCCCTGGGAACGGGAGCAAACACAACGCCGCCGCCGGTCCACTGAGGAGATCTGGTTGAACCCTGCCTTGCATGTCCGGTTCCCTTCTGTCTCCAAGGCTTTCTTCCGCCTCCGGACACCTCGGAACGGGTTTTAGCCTTTTGAGTTCCCTGACGTTTATTTGCAAGGTGCTGCACAACGGCCATATGCACCAGATGCTCGTTTATCTCCACACCAAATACCGCATCGTTTAATTCTATCGTGCCAACTTCCTTGCCTTCCATATTGTAAACAGATACGTTTGCCATCTGAATGATCCTCCTTTCTCCGCGCCCTTATTAAGCCTGCGCCTTAACGGTTTCTCTGATGGTTACCAAAGCCTTCTTCGGTCCGGGAACAGCGCCCTTAACCAGAAGCAGATTTTTTTCCGCATCTACTCTGACAACCTCAAGATTCTGAACAGTTACCTTTACACAGCCCATGTGTCCAGGCATTCCTTTCCCCTTAAACACTCGGCTGGGCGAAGAGCAGGCGCCGTTGGAACCCTGGTGGCGATGGAATTTGGAGCCGTGTGCCATGGGCCCTCTGTGCTGTCCGTGACGCTTGATAGCGCCCTGGAAGCCCTTACCCTTGGAAATCGCAGAAGCGTCAATCTTGTCTCCGGCAGCAAAAACATCCGCTTTAATCTCAGCTCCCAGAGCGTACTCCTCAGCATTCTCAAGCTTAAATTCTCTCACATATCTTTTGGAGCTGACACCAGCCTTTTTGAAGTGTCCCTGCTCAGCCTTGTTTACGCCGTGCCTGTGTACAAGCTCTTTTCTGCCGCTTGCATCTTTGTTGATAATCCTGTCCTTTTTATCCACAAACCCAACCTGCACAGCGCTGTATCCGTCATTTTCAACGCTTTTAATCTGAGTCACCACGCAGGGACCTGCCTGAAGCACGGTTACAGGCACCAGCGTACCGTCTTCATTGAAGATTTGGGTCATTCCGATTTTAGTTGCCAAAATTGCTTTCTTCATTTTTACCTCTCATTCTGCCGCATAAACGGCTTCTTAATCAGGAGACGCCTCACGGCCCTCCTGTGTCTACATAGCGGACCAGACAAAACCGCCGGGCGGTTCTGCCGGAAGTTCCGGCCCGGGATTCCCCGGCCACACGCCGGTTCTGCCCTGCAGAAGCTTCCCCTGCCTGCTGATAAGGCATCGTGTTCTTACGTCTAGGTAGAGGCTTTGTTATTTGTTTTTCATTTTTATATCAATGTAAACACCCGCCGGCATTTCCAGTCTCTGCAGCGCGTCAACTGTCTTCTGCGTCGGTGCAATGATATCAATGAGTCTTTTATGAGTTCTCTGTTCGAACTGTTCTCTGGAGTCCTTATACTTGTGTACCGCTCTCAGAATCGTCACAACTTCCTTCTTGGTGGGAAGGGGAACTGGTCCGCTCACCTGGGAACCATTCTTTTTTACTGTTTCAATGATTTTTCTGGCAGACGCATCAACCAGCTGATGCTCATAAGCCTTCAGTGTAATCCTCATTACTTGACTTGCCATAAAAAAAGTCGCCTCCTTTTCGCACTTTTACAAGCGATGAACTCGCTTTGGTACGACAAGCGGTGACTGTACACTCTCCCGTGTGTGTCTCAAGCCCTTGCGCAACGCTTTCTTCTCCCGGACTTGAAATTACACGTCGTTTCTGCTTCCTGCAGACTATCCAACTGGTACAGTGACTTGTCGTCAGTTTTCTAACTTGACATTCGCTCC
>ERZ1643251.2502-NODE-2502-length-18661-cov-7.616629_pt1 | contig 18661 bp, 16 predicted proteins | sample MGYA00579261_ERZ1643251 | MGnify/ENA primary metagenome ERZ1643251 (study PRJEB29033, sample SAMEA4952267) | chicken gut metagenome | biome: Broiler Chicken; feature: Gastrointestinal Tract; material: Caecum | place: Ireland | collected 2018 | study: Broiler...
ATTATTTTATTTCACTTTCTTTTGAATTTTTTATACGTTTTAGTTAACAAATTTTTCTTAATCAATCGCTCTCCTTTCTTTAATTAATCAAATTATATATTACGAACACATGTTTGTCAATGACAAATTGTAGGATATTATATTATTTTTATATAGAGAAAAAACAAAGTATGGGAAAGACTATGTTAGACTTCTACTTTGTTATTTTCTTTTTTTGATCTTTCTAAAGTGAATGCTTGGTCTGTAAAGTTCTCTCTTTCTTGAACCCGAGTATAAGCATATTTAAGTAATAGTTGATTGTAAAACGTCACATCAAAGATTTTTTTGTTCATTTTTAATCGTTCTAAACATTCTTTTAATATTTTTGTTTCTTCTTCGGTAAATTCATAAATAGTTAATTGATTTTTTAGATAATGTAGGCCCCGACTACGGTCTGTTTTGTCATAGTAAGCACATGTTAAGATAATTCGTTCTATCATTGTTAATAAAGGAGTTTCTAGTATTTCTAAAGAAAGGGTTCCTTGATAGAGTTGCGTTAGACATGTTTTTATATAAGGAGGCAGCCAAGAAGAAGTGATTTGGTTTTTTTCTTGATTTAATATTGGACTAGTATAGGATTTCTTTTTACCGGACATTCTTTGGTTATCTTGAGACATCACGTCTTTCTTTCTCATCGATAAAAGGAATTCTTTTTCTTTAGCAATCCGTTCATTTTCCTGACATCTTTCTTCGGTGCAAGCTTCAAGTGCTTCATCGTATCTTCCTAATCTTATTAGGCAAGAAATCTTCTGCAAGCAAATTGCTGTTGACTCACATCGTTCTTCTGTGCATTCTAGCAGTGCGCTAAGATAATTTCCCATCATCATTAAGAGTTTAATTTTTTGAGAAACAATACATAAATCGTTCTTAGCATAAGATAAATTACATAGTTTTAAAGCAATTTGCATCGATTCGGGAGACCCTTCTAAAGTGAGTTCTTTGATTTTTTTGGAAAGATTAATCATTACCCTTTGTTTCATTTGTTCTATTAATGGGATATGTGAATATTGATGGCTCAACTCACAAGCCTCCTCATACATTTCATTTTGCATATATCTCATTATCATAGCTAGTATTTCTTTTACTTCTTTATTATATCCTAACTTTTTTAACCAGATAAATACCATAATTTTTGGTACACCATTTATACTTTTTATTTTTACATAATCTGCTTTTAAAAATTGTCTTATAACTTCTTTTTTTGTTTCTTTGTTATACATAAATCTCCTGCTTTCTATCAAAGTGCAGTATTTACTTTATCACATTTTGAAATAATAGTATAGATATATTTTTTTATTTTATTAATAGTCTTAACAACCGTTCTTTATTTTCTTCAGTCGCTGGTCTATTTTTTAACTCTTCAATATAGTCCCATGCTCTTAAGGCTTGCTCTTTTGTATTCTCTGAATATAAATATTTGTATAACCTTAACTCAGTTTTATAAATTCTTTCGCGATACGCATCTTTTAATAACAGAACATTTTCTTCTGATTTTTCTTTCTTGGTTTGTTTCTTGGCTAAAGCATTTCTTTGTGTTTGATGGCTAACAGTTTGGCCTGTAGATGTTACGTAATGCTTTGATGCTTTTGGAGATTTTTCTTTTTTTACCGAAGGAACTTCTTTAGAAGGTTTCGTTGTTGGTTTTTGGGTTATCTGTGTTTTTTCTTGTTCTAGTTCTGGAAAAACCACCAGATTTTTTCCACATAGTATATAGTTATAGTAAGCAATATCAAAGTAAGGAGAATGTTTTTTTACTCTTTCTAGGCTTTGTTTCAATATTGTTAGCTGTTTTTTATCAAATTGATGTTCAGCAATTTCCTTTTTTAAAATAGATAATGCTTTTTTTGAATGATTTCTTTCATAATAGCCTATTTTTAAAATTATTTTTTCCCAAGTATTAAGTGAAGAGTTTTCTATCATAGAAACAGTACAAGAATTGTTATATAAGTGAGCAAGCATTATAATTACTTCTGTCACATCTGGTTTCTCAAAGCATACACTTGAAATTGTTTGTAAAATGCTTTGATATAATGATAAAATCATTGGCTTCTGTTTGTTTTGCTCACACAAGAAAAGTGCTTCTTCTTCTCTGTGTAATTTCAATAAAATTGTGATTTTTTGAGATAAGATAATTGAATTTTCGTTACATTTTTCTTCTGTACAGAGAGCTAAAGCTTTGTTCAATTTTCTTTGTTTTATCAAAATTGTGATTTTTTGAGATAAGATAATTATATTTTCGTTACATTTTTCCTCTGTACAAAGAGCCAAAGCTTTGTTCAATTTTCTTTGTTTTGTCAAAATTGTGATTTTTTGGGATAAGATGCTTATATTTTCATTACAATTTTCTTCTGTGCAAAGAGCTAAAGCTTTGTTCAGTTCTCTCTGTTTTATCAAAATTGTGATTTTTTGAGATAAGATAATTGAATTTTCGTTACATTTTTCTTCTGTACAGAGAGCTAAAGCTTTGTTCAGTTCTCTCTGTTTTATCAAAATTGTGATTTTTTGTGATAAGATAATTATATTTTCGTTACATTTTTCTTCTGTGCAAAGAGCTAGAGCTTCCTTACATTTTCTTTGGAAGATTAGTATTTCAATTCGCTGAGATATGATAATAAGATTTTCTGTTTCTATAGAACACAACTTTAAAGCTAAGTCCCATTGCTTGTTTAATATTAAAGACTTTATTTTCTTTGATAATTCTTTTATAAGATATTCATGATACCTCTTAAAAAGTGGGATATCTTGATAGAGCTTTACTAGCTCTAAAGCTTTCTCATATTCTTTAGAATTCCATAAATTATTTATAGTTTGAAGAATTTTTTTAGTATCTCTATTATAACCTTCTTCTCTTAACCACTTATACACTGTTGACTTTGAAATATCTAGCATTTCTTTGACTTCTAAGTTTTGGTTTTCAAAAAAACAAATCCAAATTTTTTCTTTGGTATCATTATCGTACATAAAACTCCCTGACTTTCTATAGAACTTACTAAAACTTTATCATATTTTATTCTAAAATACTAGAATAAATTTTTAGGTTTAAATCTGCCAAATACTACCATACTAAAAATGGTGAAGTTTATGAAGAATGAAATCGTAAAAAGAATTGAAAGAGATTTTAGTAACACAGTTGATTTAGTTATTAAGCCTATTCGAGTTTCTGTGTTACAGACAATCTATGTTATTTATTTAGAAAGTGTTACCGGTAGCGATAAAGTCAATGATTATATTTTAAAAAATATTAGTTTTTTAAACGCTATTCGCAAAAACAAGTTTTCTGATTTGCCGAGTTTAATTCCAGCTCCAAATACTAAAACTTTAAATCATCCTGATGAAATTGAGTTTTATATTACTAATGGATTTACAATTGTTATTCGTGGGAAAGATATCTTAGCGTTAGAAACACGAGCGGATATTCAAAGGGGAATTCCAGAACCTACTACAGAACAAGCAGTTTTTGGGCCGAAGGATGCCTTTACAGAAAATATTCAAATTAATTTAGGATTGTTAAAACGAAGATTAAAAAGTAAAGATTTGAAAGCGAAAAGTATTGTGTTAGGAAGAAAAACGAAAACTATGATAGAAATTATCTATTTTGATGATATCTGTGAAGAAGAGCTTGTTACACATATCGAAACTGAGCTTAAAAAGGTTGATGTTGATGGAATATTGGACTCAGGAAATATCGCGGAGTATTTATCGGAAGAAAATAATACCCACTTTCCTACTGTTATTAAAACCGAACGACCTGATACGGCTAGTAAAGCTTTGTTAGAGGGAAAAGTTTTGATTTTTGTTGATACTTCGCCATTTGCACTGATTGTGCCAGGATTTTTTTCTGATTTTTTAAATCCAGTATCGGATAATTATAAAAAAAGTAATAATATTAATTTTTTAAAGATCTTGCGATTTTGTTGCTTCTTTTCAACTATTTTAGCACCGGCTATTTATATTGCTCTTATTAATTATAATCCAGAAACCATTCCAACTAGTCTTTTAATTAATTTTAGTACGCAGCGAGATAATGTTCCTTTTCCGGCGATTGTGGAAGCGATTATGATGCTAATTATTTATGAAATCTTAAGGGAAAGTGATGTACGGTTTCCAAATTCTTATGGAAGTGCCATATCGATACTAGGGGCTCTGATTTTAGGAGAAGCGGCCGTGAATGCGGGATTTGTAAGTCCTATTATGATTATTGTTATTGCATTTACTTTTATTACTAGTCTTATTTTTACCGAACAGGAAATGGTCAATGCAGCTAGACATTGGCGAATCTTATTTTTAATTGCCGCGGCCTTTTATGGATTATATGGAATTGTTTTAGCGTTTATTTATTTCTTAAGTCATGTTACAGAGTTAAAAACTATGGGAAAACCTTATTTTTATCCGATTGCCCCATTTGACCGGGTTTATCTTTATAAGGGTTTACTTAAACAGGATATAGAGCTGGATACGAAACGTAGTAAGATGCTCGCACCTCACAATGAAACAAAGCAAAGGAGAAATGAAGGATGAAAAAATTACTTATTCTACTTATTGTTCCCTTCTTTTTAACGGGATGTTTTGACTATCAAGAACTAAATAATCGGGCAGTGATTGCTGGAGTGGCTATTGATTATCAAGAAGATGCTTTTCTAGTAGACTTGGAGATTTTAAATAATAAGAAAAGTAGCAGTCAAGAGGAAGAAAGCGATAAAACCTATTATGTCTCTGGGACTGGCTCTACATTAGATGAAGCGTTTCAAACTGCTCATTCCAGGCTTAGTAAAGACCCTTACTACTCTCACTTGAAGGTATTAATTTTGGGTACGGAATTAGCAGAAGAAAAACTAGCAGATGTTTTGGATTACATGATAAGGGATGCAACAATACGAAATATTTTTCTTCCGGTTATTGCCAAGGGGGTTAGTGCTAAAGAGATATTAGAAAGCACTACGAAAGAAAATCTGGTTGTTTCGACTTCTATTCAAAGTATGATTGAAAATAATAAAACTAATGATAGTATTAGCATATTAAGAGATTTTGAAACATTTGTTAACGATATCATTGATCCTTACCGAGATGGATATATTAATACTGTTAGTAAAGAAGAGGACACGATTTATCTCTCCGGTGTGGCAGCCTTCCATGAAAAACAGCTTTCTTTCTTTTTGAACGTTGATGACGCGATTGTATTTAATACTTTAAACAATGACTCGACAAACTATTATGTCAATTTGGCTTGTGAAAATGATAAGGAGGAATATTTAACAATTAAATTATATCAAAATGAAGGAACAAGCTTTGAGTTTCAAGAGAATACGATTACGGTAAAGAGTAAATTAAATGCTTCTATTATTGAAGATGGCTGTGGGTATGATTTTCGTGACGCGGATATTTATCCAAGCTTAGAAGAAAGGTTTCAACCGATTATTGAAGAAGAATTTACCCAGGTTATCAATGATTTAAAAAGTCATCAAACGGATATTTTAGGAATTAATTCGCTATACTATAAAAAATATAGAACTCCTCTTGACTCTTGGTATCAACAAAATTTCTTATATGATATCGAGGTAACGATTAATAAAAATGGACTCATATTCGAGGTGAATCAAAATGACTAAGACAAAGACAACAACATTATCTTATTTTTTAGGAAGGACTTTCTTTTTAGGGTTTGGCTTTTCTGTTTTGTTTAAGCTTCTTAATAAGGATACGTGGATTGTAGCAATTCTAGGAAGTGTTTTAGGGTTCTTACTCCTTTTATTCTTTGAGCGTTTTAAGGAAAAGCACCCTATTAATTCTGTGGTGAAAAAAGGGCTGTTCTTTCTCTATAACTTCTTTATTTTTTCGCAAATTCTTTTTATTTTTGAGACGTTTTGTTCTTCCTTTTATTTAATTAAATCGCCTATCTTTTATATTATTTTGCCTATTCCTTTTGTGATTTATAAAATTACTAAGAATGGATTTTCGACGATAGCTAAGGTTGCAGAAGTCCTCCTTCCTATCTCTTTGTTTATCTATGTTTTAGTTATTTTAGGTCTTTTTAAAGATATGAATTTGGACTATTTTCAGCCAGTTCTTACAGCAACCCCTCAGGATATTGCTATCGGTACTATTTACTTTGCACTTTATTCTACAGCTCCTTTTTTCCTACTATGGAATGTCAATACGGATAAGAAATTAGCCAAATCTTATTTTCTATCAATGGTCAGTGTATTTTTTGTTTCCATCTTTATTACGGGAATTTTAGGACCAAACTTATCACAGATCTATCGGTTTCCTGAATATATGACAATGAAAAAGATTAAGTTATTTAATTTTATTGAAAAGGTAGAAAATATTGTTTCTATCACCTGGTTATTTAGTCTTTTTATTACTCTATCAGTGACAGGATGGAATATGAAAGAACTGTTACCGCAAAAAAAGAACAATATTCTTTATATCGGAGTTTTAATTCTTCTTTGTTTTATTTCGCTTTATACAGGAACACATTATCAAAAAGAATTATGGATTTATCATACATTGCCAATTCTACTTGGAGTGATGATATTGATATTAGTGCTTGTTAATATTTTGCCAAGTAAAAAGAAATCAAAGTCTTAACCTTGATTTCTTTTATTATATCCGTGCATATTTACGGATTAATTGATTAGGAAATGTAGCGTGATTGATTTGGAAAGTCATTTTTTCTCTATCGTAAGGAACTTCTACTGCTTCAAAGTAGATGTGTTCGTTATCGAAAGTAAGAATTAGGTACTTTGCATGTTCAACAGAGTCATATTCTGAAAAACCAAGAGCTGCACCTCTGATGGCATAAAATTTTGTGTTTTGGTCTTCTTCTAACACTTCGAAATGTGTATGTCCTTGAATGATGTAATCATAATCATAAACTGTTTTTAGTTTGTCTTGATGAAAAAACAAGGGGTCTTCTACGCTGGATAGATAACCTCTTAATGATGGATCTTTTTCTATCCGCATCTTTTGTTTTTTTACTTCATTTTGGATTTGTTTTAAACATTCTTTGGCCGTAGAACTCTGGGCAAGTTTTTTTAGGTCTATATCAAGTCTATAAGCTAAATAAAGCATTTGGGATTTACTGTTGGTATAGGAAAATTGAGGATACCCATTTTGGCCTTTTTGGATTTTATTCATATACATATAGGAATTATGGTATAAAAAGTCCCAGCGGACATCGTTTGCAAAGTGACAAAGAGCTAAATGATGATGATTGGTATGAAATTCAATGGAATGTGGCCAGTTTGACATCTCTATTATTTGTTCTGTGGTCAATCGGGATTTTGTAAAAACGCTGTCATTTATTTTTTCTTGTGTTAAATAAGACTGAAACATTGCAGGACCATGAAGTAATATTTCTTCGTAATTTCCTAAAACAGAATGAATATTGTTTTCTAGAATAAATGTCATTACCTCAGAAGGACTTGGGCCAATGCCAACGTTATCTCCTAAGGAATAGATTTCTGTAATGCCTCTTTTTTTGATGTCCATTAAAATGGCTTCTAGTGGTTCTAGAAGCCCATGGATGTCTGTTAGTATGGCGATTTTTCTGGGTGTATTTTGAACTTGCATGTTATCCCCCTAACTATGGATTTTCTCGTTTATCTCACCGTCTAGGCTAAAGCTTTTGGCGTCGGTTATTTTTACATCGATGATTTTACCAATTGTATTTTTTGGAGCTTTGACATTAACTAGTTTCATCGTATCCGTGTAACCATATACTTTGGTAGGGTCTTTTTCACTTTCTCCTAAGACTAATACAGGAACTGTTTGGTTTAAAAGACGCAGATTGCTTTCTTTTGAAAAAGCATTTATTCGGTTGTTTAAGCGTTGGAGACGTTCTTCTTTTTCTTCGAGAGGGGTGTCATCTTTCATTTTGGCCGCTGGTGTTCCTTCTCGTGGACTAAAAATAAATGTGAATGCCCCATCAAATTTACACTCTTCTACGACCTCTAGAGTACTTTCAAAATCGCTTTCTGTCTCGCCTGGAAAACCAACAATAATATCTGTTGTAATGGATACATTTGGAATTTGACTCTTCATTTTATGGAATAAATCAAGATATTCATTTTTCGTATATTTTCTGCCCATTAATTTTAGTATTCTATCCGAACCACTTTGGAGTGGTAAATGAATATATGGCATGATGTTATCGTATTTAGCAATGACTTCAATCATTTTATCGGTAAAATTCCATGGATGGCTGGTAACAAAGCGAATACGTGGAATACCAGTTTTCGCGACTGCTTCTAAAAGTTCAGAGAATTCTACCTTTTCTTTTAAATCATGACCATAGGCATTCACATTTTGACCAAGAAGGGTTACTTCCATATAGCCACGGTTTTTTAAGGCCTCTACTTCGCTTACAATTTCGTCCATATGACGACTTCTTTCTTTTCCTCTTGTGTATGGTACGATGCAGTAGGTACAGAACTTATCACAACCATAGATAATATTTACCCAAGCTGTAATCTCTGAGGCTCTTTTATAAGGAATATGTTCATATACATCGCCTTCGATACTGTAAACTTCGATATCTTGTTTTTCTGATGCTGCATCTAATAGCATACTACCAAGTTCGTGAATGTTGTGCGTTCCAAAGACAATATTGACATAAGGATGATGTTTTTTTAAGTTTTCTACTACACCCTCTTCTTGGCTCATACAACCGCCAATGGCTACGATGACATCTGGTCTTGTTTTTTTTAAATGTTTTATTCTTCCTAGATAACCAAAGACTTTATCATGGGCGTTTTCCCGAATGGCACAGGTATTTAATACAATGACATCACTGTTTTCTAGGTCATCACAAGCACTCATTCCTAGGTGCTCTAAAATCGAGGCCATTTGTTCTCCATCATGTTCATTCATTTGGCAACCATAAGTTCTCAAGAAATATTTTTTTCCTAAAAATTTTGTTCCACTCACCATAGGATTTTCTTTATATTCCACTTCTTTGTCTGTTCTAATTCTTGCTTTCTTTAAATCAGGGTAATTCATAGCAACACTTCCGTTTCTGCTTTAATATTGTATCAAAAAGTATGTTTAAAGTCTATAAACAATACTCATTTACGAACCAAAGTAAACCAACTTTTTAATTCTTCTAAATCAAGTGCTTCTTGCACTAAAGTTTTATTTTGAGAATTAGATAACACACTTTCTACTTCTTTTATAATTTCTTCTCGGGTGAAATATTTCTTTATCATAATTTTCAAAATATCAAAATAGCTATTATTCATTGGATCTGTGACAAGATCTAGGGCCAAGAATGAATCTAAATCCACAAACTCTTGAAGCCACGCCTTAAGAAGCACTAACACTTTTTCTTTTTCGAAAGATAGATATTTTTCTTTTTCTACCCAACGATCTAAATGAATTTGATAACTCATATTTTCTAATGGTGGGAAGTTATAAATCAAGGCATAAAAAGTATCAATTGCTTCATAATTCCATGCGAAAGATCTAGGAATAGAAAAGTAAGTTTCTAAAAAGCGATAGTTGAATAAAAAAGTATATTGGTCTATTCTAGAATGTCCTTTAGATTCTAAAAAAGATTTTCGGTAAAGATGGTTATAAAGACGCACACTTGGATCTAGCTCTGGATCAAATATGTGTTTTGCAACATTTATATTTTCAGAAAATAGTGATTGTTGATAGAAATAATTCGTATGAAATGGAATATCTAACTCCCGGACATATTTACAGTCTTCCACAATATATTCATCTAGCTCTATTTTTTTCTTTTTAATATAATCTAGTCGACGACTATAATGCTCTACTAATAGCATTTGAAGAAATCTAGAACATAATAGTTCTTCTTCTTTTAATAATTCTTGTAATGTCATATGAGACACCCCCCCTAAAATATTGAAATAGAAACTTTTGAAAAAAGAATGGAAAGGTCCATTCCTATATCTTACTTTTTAGTAAAATTCATAATAAATTACATTCGTTTCATTTTTTAAAATTATACTCATTATGCAATTTTTAAGATTTTCGATGTGCATTTTTTAAGATTTTTGATGAGCAATTTTTAAAAACTCCCTTTAACGAATTACTTCTTTTCCACCCATATATGGACGTAGGACTTCTGGAACAATGATACTTCCATCTTTTTGATAGTTATTTTCAATCACAGCAATAAGTCCTCTTGGGGTTGCAACACAAGTATTATTTAATGTGTGAAGATAGTAAGTACCTTTTTCTCCTTTGACACGGATACCTAGCCTTCTTGCTTGGGCATCTCCTAAATTAGAGCAAGAACCAACTTCAAAATATTTTTGTTGTCTTGGGCTCCAAGCTTCGACGTCACAAGATTTTACTTTTAAGTCTGCTAAGTCGCCAGAGCAACATTCTAGTTGTCTTACAGGAACATTCATGTTTCTAAATATTTCAACAGTATATTTCCACATTTCTTCATAAAACTTCATAGAGTCTTCTGGTTCGCATAATACAATCATTTCTTGCTTTTCAAATTGATGGACACGGTATAAGCCACGTTCTTCTAGACCGTGAGAGCCACCTTCTTTTCTGAAGCATGGAGAATAAGAAGTCATTTTGATTGGTAAATCGCTCTTTTTAATAATTTGGTCTTTAAAGCGTCCAATCATTGAGTGTTCACTTGTTCCAATTAGATATAAGTCTTCGCCTTCTATTTTGTACATCATTGCTTCCATTTCCGGGAAAGACATAACACCAGTTACGACATCACTATGGATCATGAATGGTGGGACTGCATAAGTGAAGCCTTTGTCAATCATGTAGTCTCTAGCATAAGCAAGCATTGCTTCATGAAGTCTTGCAATATCACCAAGTAGGTAGTAAAACCCTTCGCCACTCGTTCTTCCAGCAGCTTCTTTGTCCATACCATTTAGACTTAAAATGATATCTGCATGATATGGAATTTCATAGTCTGGTACAACAGGTTCGCCAAATCGTTCTACCTCGACGTTTTCACTGTCATCACGACCAATTGGAACGCTTGGGTCCATAATGTTTGGAATGACCATCATTCTCTTTTTAATCTCATCTGCTAAAGTATTTTGTTTTTCTTCTAATGATGTAATTTCTTCTGTCATGCTAGCAATTTTCTTTTTGATTTCATCTACTTCCTCTAGTTTTTTTTCTTTCATAAGGACACCAATTTGGCTACTCATTTTATTTTTATCGGCTTTTAAGGCATCCATTTTTGTTTGGTATTCTCTTCTAGACTCATCTAAATCGTATACTTCATCTACTAGGCCTAGTTTTTCCTCTTGAAATTTCTTTTTGATATTTTCTTTTACTAATTCTCTATTTTCTCTAATTAATTTAATATCTATCATAATTTTTCTCCTTCTAACTTTGTGATAATTTTTGAGTAAGCATCGATATATTTCTTACTTCTTTTGATATCTCGAGCGGTTACTTTGGCAAGTCTTGTTAAATCCATATTATGTAGTAAATCTTTTAATTTTACTTGAAGCGCTACTAAATTGTGGCTTTCTATTAAATGGTCAATGTATTCTGTGTATGTATCATAAGAGTTTTCTAAGATTTCTAATGTTTCCACAAACTCATTAGAATAATCAAGAGCCAGTAAATCGTTTTTGGTAACCAGTGTATCTTCTAATATATCATGCATTAATGCGACGGATTTTATAAAGATATCATCAAAATCCTCGCTCACACGCAAAAGATGGCTCATATAATTTACATTTGCTTTATCTGTTTTGTTTTTAAAAAAACGGGTGACAAGTTCTAAGCTACGCGAGTATAAATCTAATTCCTTGTAATGTAAGATTTCCTCTTTTGTAAACATAGAACCACCACCCTAACAACTATTTATTATTATAGCATAGAATTCTTATTTCTGAACCAAATTTCTTAATACTCTCATAAAATTTTGGCCATGTTCGGTTAATTCGTCTAATGTTTGGGTATTTTTGTTATATTGATTTATTTCTAAAAAATCATATTGTTCAAAATAACTTAAGCGGTCGTTTAAGAATAATTTTTGTTTGTCTGTTAAATTTTTAGGAATATTTAGATACCCTATATGCATGTTATGATAAGCGGACATAGAAAAATAATAATATAGTCCCATGACATTCTTTTTTGCCAAATTTATATCGGCACGAGCATGTTCTAACTCATCGATTTGCTTTTCTAGTAAATATTTTTTTAGTTTTTTTGATTTTTCATATAATTTTTTTAATAGTAAAGCATGACTCTTTGAATTAGCATTTCTTAGAACTTGCTCTATATCGCCATTTTCATAAATAAAGGATACAGCATAATTGATAACATCCATTGGGTCGTTTATTAAAATCGAGGCTTCTTCATCTTGTGCTTCTGTTAATTTATTATCATCGTTTAAATAGTAAATTGTGTTCATAATTTATAAAATCATATCCTCTCATTTTTTTGAATTTGTATAAGTTAAAATTGCATCTGGTTCCTGACAAATACCGGATATCCATTCCATATCTAAGCGATGTCCTTTTAAAAGATTGTAAATCGGTTTTATGTTATAACACGCTATGCTATGACTGCAATCATGTAAATCTTTTGTCCGGAAAGAGTATAAATAAAGAAACTGTAAAATTCCTTCTTTATTCAATAATGATTTCCATATCATAAAAGTATCTCGAATAATCTGATAAGAAGATAAATGATTGCCGGGAAAAAAAGAACCTACATATTGTAGTACATTAAAAAAAATAATCCGGTCATACTGTTCTTTTATATTCGGAGCAAATAAATTACCCTCTACAAAATTTACTGGTGTTTGTATCAATAGTTGCTGTAATTGCTTATAAACATCATCATTTTCTAAATAATAATTAATTCGATAAATCGTGCCGATATCCAAAATATCCTTAGTGAAAGAAATATCTGAACACTCTATTTTTTCTAGAACTGTTTTCACAAAATTCTCACGCTTACATTGGAACAAAAGCTGCTTTTTCCATTCATAATACTTTTTAACATTTGGATTGATATCAAAAACTGTTACACTTTTGGCTCCATAAGCAATAGCGTTGAACAGTTGATCACAAGACGAACCAACTGTCAAAACACTTTTATCAGATAATTCTAATCTTTCAAAATATGCATTCATATTTTCGGTTGCAAAAGGATATACTTCCTGAAAGAAATTCTTTTCCATCACACATTCCCCCCTGAAATTTGTGTTTATCCTATCATATTATGAGGAATGTGTCAAATTCTTTACTTTTTTAATTCACGTATTCTACTATAAGAACCTTTCATTCTTTTGTCAAACTGATTTCTTGTAATAGTACTCGTTGATGTAAATTCTAAATCCATGTAATTATCTCTATATATCTCAAAATAACTATAAGGCTTATCACTTTTCTTTTTCATAGTACTTGTATTACGTGTTTTTAAAAAACAAATACCTTCTGAAACAAATCTTTCTTCTATTATCTTTCTCTCACCCATTAGTTCTTGTGTTTTTCTAGATAATATTTTTCGCCCATCTAAATAATAACTTTCTATTTGTTCTTCTCCTGTTAAGCTTAAACATTGTTTTTGATGTTTCACTTTTACTACTTGGTTAAAAAATATGATATCTGTTTCGAGCCAATCAATAGGTGCATTGTAATAGCTCTTTGTTAGACTAGAATAAAGTGGAGCATAAGAAGAATAAAGTATTGGAATTGTGATGTGTATAGACTCCAAAACTTCTTTAGTACTCGAAATGGTAACTGTCACAGGAGCACCTTGTTTTTGTTTTGCTATCTCATATGTTTCGATAAACTTTGTTCCTTGTTGTTCTAATTGATAAGATATCACGTCTTTTCCTAACTCAAAAAACTCTATTTCGGAACTAGTTGACGTTAAAAATTGCAAGACATACTCCTTCATATCTTTTTGAAAATCTGGATACGTTTGAGAAGGAAGGAAAGTTTTTTGCAAAACCTCCTTCAAATTCTCATGAATAATTTGTTGTTCTAAATATTCTATTGGTTTCATTATTTCTTACTTTCTATTCTACTTTTTAAGTAATTTAAGAATTCGTCTTTTGTAACAGTTGTTGTCTCTTCACTGCCAAACTCACGGTAGCTAATTGTTTCATTATCGACTTCTTTTTGACCAACAATCACAGTTACTGGTATTTTTTTCACAACGCTTTCCCGCATTTTGTAACTTAGTTTTTCGTTACGATAATCGGCAGTTACACGAATATTTTGGTTACGTAACCAACTTTCAAGACTTCTTGTATATTCTTCATGGTATTCTAAGTTTACTGGAATGATATTTACTTCTACTGGGGCAAGCCATAAAGGATAGATACCTTTGGTTTCTTCTATTAAGAATGCTGTAAAACGGTCGAATGTACCGAATATAGCACGGTGGATGACCACTGGAACTTGTTTTTCACCATTTGAATCGATATAGCTTAAATCAAATCTTCTTGGAAGCAAGAAATCTAATTGACAAGTAGAAAGAGTTACTTCTGGGCCAACGGCTGGTTTTACTTCCACATCTAATTTAGGTCCATAGAAAGCAGCCTCACCAATTGCCTCGAAATAAGGAATGTCTAGGGAATTTAATACTTCACGAAGTTTACTCTCTGCTTCATTCCACATTTCGTCATCATCAAAGTATTTTTTCTTGTCTTCTGGGTCTCTTAGTGATAGACGGAATTTATAATTTTTTATCCCAAAGTCTTTATACACTGCTAAAATTAAATCTACTACTTTTTTGAATTCTTCGCCAATTTGCTCTGGTGTTACAAATAAATGGGCATCGTTTTGGCACATACAACGAACGCGTTCTAAGCCTTTTACTGCTCCACTTGCTTCATAACGGAAGTCAGTTGCAAATTCTCCAATACGAATTGGTAAATCTCTATAAGAATGAAGTTTGTTTTTATAAACAAGCATATGATGAGGGCAATTCATTGGACGTAAGACAAATTCTTCGTCATCTACTTTCATAGCAGGGAACATATCTTCTTTGTAATGGTCCCAGTGTCCAGACGTTTTGTAGAGGTCTACTGTACCAACGCATGGTGTATAGACATGTTGGTAGCCCATCTTCCCCTCTTTTTCGTAAATGTAATTTTCTAGTTGTTTTCTAATAATTGCACCGTTTGGAAGCCATAGAGGCATTCCAGAACCAACAAGTTCATGGTTCATGAAGATTTCTTGTTCTTTGCCAATTTTTCGGTGATCCCTTTGTTTCATTTCTTCTAGTTCTTTTAAGTAAGCATCTAGTTCTTCTTCCGTTGGGAAACACACTCCATAGATACGTTGTAATGCTTTGTTGTTAGCATCTCCTTTATAATAAGAGCCACTGAACTTTAATAGTTTAAAGTGCTTACATTCTTTTACGGTATCTACGTGTGGTCCACGACAAAGGTCTGTGAAATCTCCTTGTGTATAGCAAGAAATTACTTCGTCACTGCCCATATTTTCAATTAAATCAATTTTATATGGGTCATCATGAAACATTTTTATGGCTTCTTCGCGACTTAGTTCATGACGGACAATCCGTTTGCCATCTTTACTGATTTTTTTCATTTCTTTTTCGATTTTTAATAAATCTTCTTCTTTTAAAGTGACGTCTCCTAAATCCATGTCATAGTAAAAGCCTTCGCTAATGACCGGTCCTACCCAGAATTTTGCCTCTGGATATAAATGTTTTACAGCTTGTGCAAGTAAATGAGCACAGCTATGATTTAATACGCTTAATTTTTCATCTTCTTTAATATTTATCATTTTTTATCAATCCTCTCTCTATTATAATTTTCTTGTTAAATTTAAATTATTTTCTTTAGAAAATAAACAAAATGTATCTTTTGATAATGCTGTGGATATTAACCTCACGCGAATTTTATCTTTTACTGCATAAATCTTATTATTAGAAATATATGTATGATGAATATGATCAACAATATCCGGTTTTTCAATTGGCAAAACCCCTAAAATATTATTGTCTGTTCGAATAAATATTTGGGTTTCTGTTACAAATTCAATAGTTGCATCAAATGTTTCATCAAGAAATTGATACATATACTCTTCTAGCAAATATTTTTTAATGTCCTTTTCCAAATTCTCCGAGGCTATTTCTTGTTGATTTAAATGTTCTACATTTTGAACAATGAATTCTCTGAGACTCTCTAATTTCTCAGATGTAACACCATGTTTTAAAAATTCACTAATTACTGCATGATTTATTAAATCACTGCCACGACGAATCGGGGAAGTAACAGTTCCATATCTTTTTAAAGCCAAACCAAAATGACCTTCATTGATACTACCATAATATGCTTTTTCTAGAGATTGTAGAAATACTGTCATAATGTATTTTTGCTCTTCTTTTGTGCAGCCACAACATACTGTAGTTAAATACTGTTGATACTTTTTTTGGTCTCGTAACTCTTTTACGCAGCGCGATTTATATTGAAGTTTTGTCATAGTATCTTTTAAATGAAATAATTTACTTAATGACGGAGAATCATGATTACGATACACAAAAGGCAAGTTTAACCAATAACAATAATCAGTCGTTGCTTCATTTGCTAATAACATAAAATTCTCAATCATCCGGTGTGCAAGGCCATTTTTTTCTTCTAGAAGCTTGGACACTGCACAATCCTTATCCAATACTATCTTCATTTCAGGAACATTGATCGGTAAATATCCACGTTTAATTCTTTTTGTTTGTAAAATACTAGATAATTCATTCATTTCTAATAACATATTTTTGTAATTTTGATAATCTTTTTCTAAAATGCCGTGTTCCAAAAACAAATCTACTTTATCATAAGTCATCTGCTTTTTATTACGAATCAAACTAGAAAAAATTTGAAAATCTAGAATCTCTCCATTATAATCTACATCAATCATCATCGTTTTAGTAAGTTTATCTTCATTTTCATTTAAAGAACATAAATGATTTGACAGTATTTCTGGTAATTGAGGAATCACAACGTTCCCTAGATAACAACTAGTTCCTCTAAACACCGCCTCTTGAAATAAAGAACTACCTAACGGAATAAAAAAATCAACATCAGCGATATGAACATACAAGCGATAGCCCGATGGCTTTTTTTCAATAGAGATCGCATCATCTAAATCCTTTGCTGATTCTGGGTCAATACTGATCACTTTTAATTTTCTTAAGTCCACTCTATCCTTATCTAACTGAACCTTTTTTAGTGAAGAGCATTCAGCCAAAGACTCTTTACTAAACTGCCTCAAAAATCCATATTGACTCGCATATTCGATGATCCAATCTTCTAAATTTTCAGCGACCACCTTAAGACAAGTTATATGAAAGCTCTCTGTCTTTTTATTATACCGATAAGTTGCTAGTATTTTAGTCCCATCTAAAAACACATCTTTCTCATCTAGTACAGCTTTATAAAAGTTATTTTCTAAAGAAACCCAATTTCCTTTTCTTTTTTCAAAAATTCTATTTTTTTGTTTTGCATGAATCACTTCCACGACGTAAAATGAATGATAACTATTTTCCTCTGACATAAGTAAAGACACTTCATCCCCTGCAAATGCCCCATTTAGAAATTCTGGTTTTAAATAAAACTTTTTATCTTGAACGATAACATAATACTGATGATCTTTATCCATTTCAATTTTTGTTCTAATAAAAGTCTGTCGCTTTAGTGCTTCTTCTTGGACGACTCTTTTGATAACACCACGAATTCTTACTTTTGAGTGTTCCTCTTTTTTTGGCACAATTTCAACAAAAACTTTATCATTGATATTTGCCCCCATTTTTAGCACATCCTCTTTAGAAATAAGAATAATTTCTTTTTCAAAAGTTTTGATATAATAATGATTTCTATTCGATTTTTGAAGTAAACCAAACTTTAAATAAGAATCTTTAGAAACATGGATATATTGCCCATTTTCGTAATAAATTTTTCCTTGACTTTCCAAATTCAATAAAATAGTTTGTAAAACTGTTTCCTCTTTAGGTAACAGGCAAAACTTTTTTTGCAAATCCGTTATACTATAAAACTTGAAATTTGTTTGAAAAAAACTCTCTATTTGTTGTTCTAACGTCATAAGCTCGCTCCTCACACAAAAAGGATGATACCATAGGAGTCAAATAGACGGTACCATCCTTATTTTTCTCTTAATTATCTTTAACGGAATGACCCGGTTCTTATTAGAACTCTACAAAAGGAGTAATGAAAGAGTCTTTTTGATAAGTTCCACCTACCCTTATCTCTCTATGAAAAAGAATTTCTATCATCATATCTTTTGATCACAGATTTATAAGCTAATATTAGCACTTTTATTATGGATTTTCAAGAAAAAATTTTGTTTTGTTTTGTTTATTCATTGCCAAGTGTTTTCCTATTATACAAAAAATTCATGAATCAAGAAGAAATATTCATGAGACTTCTATTTCTTTTATGATTCCTGGTTCATGGATGATTTTTTCGGAAGTAAAGCACGATAAGGATTTGTTTTATCAAAGTTTTTCTACATCAATAGTGAATCAAAGGGATATGGAGTTGTATTATAATGGAATTGTTCCTATTTGTGTGAAATATCATAATCCTGATTTAGAATCCAGTTCTTCTTATGACGTAAGTGAAGCTTTTTATGAGTTTCAGCGTTCTAAAGAACGTCTTTTG
>ERZ1643251.2506-NODE-2506-length-18639-cov-111.322966_pt1 | contig 18639 bp, 30 predicted proteins | sample MGYA00579261_ERZ1643251 | MGnify/ENA primary metagenome ERZ1643251 (study PRJEB29033, sample SAMEA4952267) | chicken gut metagenome | biome: Broiler Chicken; feature: Gastrointestinal Tract; material: Caecum | place: Ireland | collected 2018 | study: Broiler...
CCCTTAACGTCTCAAATCCGTTTCCAGTTTCCCCATTGTGGTGCAACTGTGTTACACTAAAGTGCAAATTTGATATCGCGCACATAGTGCCCTTTAACGACAAACACCCTTTATTTATCATTTGTATATAAAATGGCCCACGGTTTACTAATAAACCATGGGTCATTTTACTTATGACTGAACAGTGCATTTTGTCAGAGCAGTTAAAATAAGATTCAACACATCAACATCTTCGTCTGCAATAGAAATACCGAATTTAGTTGCTACACTTTCCATTAAATCGGTTTTACTTGAAATAATGTAATTAGTATATATACTTAACCAGTATAAATCTGGATTACCTAAAGCCTGTTTATTGTTTTCAATAGGTATTACACCGTTTGCGTTAAAATATTGTGTATCATTGTCAAAAACAAATTTTCTAGCCACACCATTCTTTCTAAAAGTCAAATTACCGTTAAGTAAAAAGATAGAGTCGTCTTTTGCTACAGATTCTAATTCTTTGAAAGTTAAATTATAGCCACCAATAGTAGAATCGGTGTAACTGATAAGTAATGCTCTAGGTTTTTCACCGCTTGGTTTAAACCAAATATTATTACCATTCTGCCATAACTCTAAATCTTTTCCAGTACCAGTAAAAGTACCTAAGTTAAGTGTTGTTCCACCCAAATACAGCCCCGTAACATGCGCATTACCAGCTAAAAAATCAGGGAAGTAAATACCGTAACCGCCATCTTTAATCATATTGTTAAATAAAATACCCTTTTCCAAAATATGATTAATAGATATACCAGTATGAATAGCGTTCCAATTATCTATATCTGTATCATTATAATTCCCGTTTACTGGTGTACCCTGAATAACTTCACCAAATGTCCAGTTTTGCCTACCAGTATTAGGTGCTCTATAGTTAGATAATAAAACACCTACAGACGAATAATAACCACTAAGATAATCTTTATATCCAACATCCGGCACATCAATTTGCATGTTTACCTCTAAACCACAAATTGAACAATTAATATCTTTGCTTTCATTTTCAACTGGTGTGCTAGGATAACCCCATAACCCTGTAATAATAGTTCCATCATCGGTTGCATAACCTTCTGTTTTTCTTGCAAAACTACCTAGTCCAATAACCGAACCATTATTGTCACCCACAATATTATGCAATGTGTCAACAAACGTGCCGACACCATGCGCTTTTGTTTCTGTTAATAGTGAAGCGGGGTTATGCGCAAACTTATCACTGCCATTGTTGGTAGCTTCTGTCCCGATATACTCTGTCACAGTTTTATCATCGTTTACCGACGTAATTTTGTTATTTGTCTTATTAGTGTACATAAGGGTCGGTGAAATAATGTTGTTAATAACGTTATTCAAGGCCGCACCAATTCTAGTGATACCACTCTTTATCCACGTTTCAATCCCGTCAATAACTTTTTTAGAATGCTTTATATTTACATTGCCTTCCGTAATAGTTCTAATACCGCTGTAAGTTTCCGTTGTAGTTCCCGTTACAATTTCACTCTTATTTCCATCAATTTTCCTTTCTGTGCAATTAGAGTAATATTCTTTCTTACTTATACCAAAGATTTCAATGTTATTCTGTAAACCGTTATCCACAATAGGGGTAGTCGCATTTTCTACAATAGCAGAAATTTTGTTATTATTTCCGCTAACAACAATACACTGATTGCACGTTGCAATACTTTTCACATTGAAGAAACCGCTATCAGTTCCAATGTCCATAACAGAAATACCGCCAATAGCAGACAACTTATTGAACATCGCATTTTCACACTGAATATCAGCATTTCCAGTAGTAAGCAAGCATTTTTCAACGGCGTTTCCAAATACAACATCATTAATCTGGAAATGACCGCCAGCACCTTCATAGTTTACTAGCGTATAACCGTCTTTAATAATCAGGTTAGTAAACAACACATTAGTTCCAATAATTGTTACTACATTTACGTCATTAACCTGAATACCGCTATTACCATCAAGAGTAAGATTTGCAATAGAGAAATCTGCAACAGTACCACCGATAAGTGGTTTAGTTGCTCCACCCTTCAGCACAATCTTAGTGCTATATCTATCAAAACCAAACAGGCTAACACCGTCTTTCATGGTAAGCGGCTGTGTTAGATACGAACCATAAGGGAAGTAAACAACGCCACCATTTTCAGCGGCATAATCAATACACCCTTGAATAGCGGCTGTATCATCAGCCGAACCATCGCCTACCGCTGGTGTAATACCTTTAGGCGGATATTTTACATTCAAAATGTAGTCAGCCAGAATATCCCTTACAACCTCACCGATTGCACCGCTGTTGATATATTCTTTAATCATTTCAGCGATAAAATCAGGCAGAATGTTGTTGTTCTCAATCAACTGGTTAAGCTGATAGCAGAATTTGTCAAGCTGTTCACCGTAGCTTAAAGTGTCTGAATAAACAGTAGGCAATACAAGCCAATTAGCACAACAAGCAGGTTTTACATTGTTCCAATTTAAACTCATAGTTTAACTCCTTTCTTACCACAACCCAAAGAAAAGTTCTTCTAGTTCGTTTATAACCAGCATATCAATATTCAAAAACGTCTCCCGAAACTCCTGCAACATTTTTGAATAACTTGCTGTTCCCTGCTTTCCGGTTACGTGTTCCAAATACTTTGTCGTATCCGTGATATCAGAGTAATTGTAATTCGTGCCAGTTCTCGTTGTATCCGATGTCGAATTACTTTCCGCACGTTTTACGGTGTCGTTTTCCGTACTTGTCTCACTACTATCATTATAACTCACATTGCTTGTATTTTCAAGTGTTCCGTTATCAGTTGTTGAATTATTATCATCAACAATCGTAGCATTTGTTAAATACGTGTTCGCTTCCAAATCGGCTAAAGCACCCTGCGGGGTATCGCTATACCGATTTGTATTCTTTCCCGTAACTGTTTTAACATTGTTGTTTGTCTGGTTGTTCGTTTCCTGCGTTGTACTCTCATCGGTGTCATTAACCTTACCGGTGAAATTTGTGGTATCATCCACTTCAGCCGTATTACTAACATTCGCCGTATCGGAAAACCCGCCGTCTGTCTTATGATTGCCCGTGTTCTCACCCTCATGGTCGCGTGTAATATCAACGTCATAAAGCGGATTAAATTTTATCAACTCACTCTTATACAACTGATTGTAATAAGGCATAATCTCATTTATCTTAGTATCCAATTTCAGTTTCCATAGACCAACTGTTTCCAGTCCAATTTCCCTCGTATAAAAGTGCTTTAAAATCTTAATTTCCAGCGGTAATCTGTAACTTTCATCAAAAATTGGAAAGTCAAAATCAAATACAATTGGTGCCGCCTGAGTAAGCACATCTTTAACACTGATATAACCTACACTCTCTGTTAGCCCTATTGCATTTTCACAAATATACCTAACCTCCGTTGTGTACTTACTCATCCGTTCCCTCACCGCCTTCCATTATCAACTCGTCTCCATAAATAATCTGAACATCCTCACGATATTTCACCCGGATATCCGTTCCAAACATCCGATTAATCTCTTCAGCCGCTTGTTCTCTCATATTAAGCCTTGTGTACCTACTACTAACCGTAGACCCACTATTTCTTAATACCTCATCACTCACAAGTCTCTCTTTCTTATTAAAGTTCACATTACTAATTCCCAGATAAGTCAATGCTTCATTCCAAATTTGCGTCTTTAGCTGATACAGCTTGTCACTCAAATAAGGACTGCTCGTATCCAATGTTTGAATACTTTTTAAATCAAGGTTTTTCGAGCCGAAGATAAACGGCTGATTTCCATCATATTTCATGAATAGATTCAACATCGTCAACCGCTCATTCTCATCACAAAGAATCACCTTCGGCGTTTTCTGTCCTTTCACATTAACATCAATCGCCCTATCCACTTCATACAACTTCCTGGCAAAGAACATCACATCCCGATAGCTGTTTGTCCTCAACATATTATTGAACACAATCACAGAATTTTCCGGTGTCAAGTCAGGATTTTGATAACCATTCACCGCATATGCCCGTCTATTAATCGGTACCCGGTACACGTTCAACGGCCCGCCAATCATCACCTGCAACCCCAGCATACCCATGACATCATCCCGGAATACAATCGCCTGACCATCCTCAAACAAGGTCATTTCCAGAAACCGCTCATCCATGGAATCCGGCAAGTTCTCCCATTCAAACATAGATATCGCTAACTCTTTCAGCCGGTCAAAATAAAAATCAAAACTCAACCGGTTCAGCTTTGCGCTCTCGTTAAATGGGTCGCTATTTCCAGCTTTTCTTCTAGCCAATTTGCCTCACCTCCTCATTATGTTGTTGGGCTATTATCCAGATTGTAGTTTCCAACCTCGCTCCCATTCCGCCAGAACGTAATCCCATTATCGAAGCACGCCTTGATAATCGCCATGTCCGTGGCCGGAATGCTTCCGGTCAAGTCACTTCCGATGGTCTTAATATATGTCCAATGCGGTCTGGCAATCAGGTTTGGTGTTCCAATCCGGTGAATCGGATAGCCGTATTTCGTCCAATAATCATCTATAATCCTAGCAAACTCTGCCCTTATCGTCATGGGGATAAAAGCAAAGTCCTTAAGTCCCAGTGCCAGCATTGCGCTATTGCCGCTCTGCCCTCTTGCCTGCGGTGGAAGCGTTGCATGGTCAACAATCTGCGCAACGCTATTTGCAATTGCACCAGCCGCGCCGGTGAACATATATCCTGCCGCAATCGCCGGACTAAAGGAACCTCCGGCCATAGCCGCCGGATTCTTACCGGACATAGACTGTCCAAATCCACCTGCGGCACCTTCGACAATGGGCCAAGTCAAATCAACGATGGTACTAGCCTGAGCCAGCCATGCCTTAAATGCATCAATGTTATAGGCACATTGCGGATAATTTGATAAGGTCATTTTCTCGTTGTAATTCACCGGGATTCCCTTGTAATTATTTGGCGCAATAATCAGTGTTGGCGTTGTAGACATATCTCCAGCCATCGTGAACACACAATTCTCTGTGCTGAAATACTCATACTTAAACTCACACGCATTACCGTTTAGGTTTGTGACATAAAGGAAATTGTATGGGTGAGTAAACAGCTTTTTATTTTTTGGTGTGTATCCATCAATGTCAGTCAGATTTTTTGTCTTATTAACCGTATAGCTTTTTGCGTTTCCGTTATCATCTGCTACAAAGTCCCTCGCCATCATAAACATGGATACGATTCCGCTTTCCTTGTTTGCGCTTACTGCCCTATCCAGAAAGTCATTTACATCCTCCACCATGGTTGAACCCTGGAATACATTGTAAACAAGTCCACTGTAAATTCCAGAATAGCTATCTCCTGCACTGTCTGTCAAATCCTCATCATCCCGGAATGTTGCCGCCACAACAACACAAGTCTGGTTATGTCTGCTTCCATCAAACGATCTGCAAACATAGTCCCCCGTTTCCAGGTTATCCGGCACCAGGTTATCACCAATCTCATCCGTAACCGTATGTTGCCTTTCAATGAAGCAAGGATTCAATTTAATATCTAACAGCCAGGTCTGCATAGCATCAATCACAAAACTGATTTCTGCCGTTTCATTGTTGATATACTCAATATTTGTGACGAACGCATAAAACCACTTAGTACCGAAGCTTGTATTCTGGAACATTATATAGTTCACATCATACAAATTATCTGCTACGATTCCCACCCGAATCACACGCTCTTTCCTAAGATACGTGTACTGATTCAACGTATATTTTGCAAGGCCAGCAAAATAGCTGGCCTGTGCAGTTGCACTTGCAAAATATATTGTATTCTCATAGGTTGGGTCAAGTGGTACATTATGCAAAAGTCTCAATGTTGAGTTTGGGGCAATATACGCCATATTTTATACCTCATATACTCCTTGAATAAGAATACTTGAGCCTTCTTTGACGTTTATAGTTCCATCAAAGTTTTTTTGCTCTACCAACTCGCCATCAATTATAAATTGGAAATCAAAATTATTTTTGGGGGTAGGTAAATTTAATTGGGATGTAGTTATATTTTTAGTTGAGGATAATATATAACATTTATTGGATTCAATATGATAGCCTCCATTTTCCATATTTTCAATTTTGTTTTCAAATAATGGAAAAAGATTGTCCCACGGCAAAAGCATAACTTTTCCCAAGTCTTTTTTATTCATATAATCACCTACTCGGGAGTGTATGGATTATCATAATCCGCATATAGGTGCCCACCCTCAATCGAGAACGTAGGACTAATTCCCGGTTCTCCCTGAGGGCCTCTTGCACCCTGAGGCCCCTGTGCACCGGTATCACCCTTTAGACCCTGAGGTCCCCGTTCACCAGTTTCACCCTGAGGCCCCCTTGCGCCAGTTTCACCCTTTTCACCCTGAGGCCCCTGTGCACCAGTTTTACCCTGTGGCCCCTGCGGGCCTACAACCTGTCCTAAATCTACCTTTGCCATTTCTCCACCATCCTTCTCATACTCGACCATTAAATGGCCGTTTTCTATTGATACAGAATCAACGTACAAACCATCATCCTCATTTATTGTAGCTATCAGCGCACCATCCACCAACTCTAGCTTTTGGAATGACAGATGGTGCTTTATACGGAAGGGATTGTAATCGTACAATCATCGAACTTCGTGGTATCATACACGCTAGTAGCCCGGATAGTTGCCGCCGTAGCCGTAGCGTTTGCCGCAATAGTTACAAGACCAGTTGCCGTAACTTCCACATCCCCATCTGCACCGCCTGTTTTAGACTGAACACTCCATGTAACCTCCTGCGGTGCAAAGTTCGTTGTTTCAACGGTAGCCGTCAGCTGAAGCTTTCCACCCTTCGACACCGTAGCGGTATCCGGATTAACCGTTACAGACGTAACACCCGGCGTACCAGGAATAAACATGACGGCATTCGCAAACGGGCTAATGGAGAATGTTTTCCACTGATGGTACCAATAGTTCCAGTACAGCCCCTCGCCGTTGTACTTCTCAGTAAACTTATTAAGGTTATCGAAAATCATGAACCACTGTCTGTCAACAATGATACACGGGATAGCCGCCAGAGCTTCCAACTCATCGGAGCCAATTTCCGTATAGGTGGAGTCACCAGCAAACAGTTCATTTAGCCTCGCAACGTCCAAATCCTCGAAGGAAGGAATCAGCACCCGATGTCCCATAAACTCAGCTTTGCTCATATTGAACGCACTTGCAAGCACCTCAACGTCCATCGTAGCATCGAACATTGCATTGACAAGCATATACTGCTCATTTTTCGTGGTATGCGTGTACACACCCGCCCGGTTGTATCTAGTGGACATAAACTCAAGGGAGTTGGAAATTCCCTTAAGGCTCGCCGTAATGGTTTTCATGTTCGCCTGAGAAACCGTAGCAATCTCCTGCGGATACATACCGCCGTTAATGATAGTCTTAGCCACCATGTACAGCATTACCTGCTGTTCGTCATAGTTGGCCGCCGTGTACATGGAATCCACAATCCTAGCAATCAAGTCGGTGATTCCATCCCAGGAAAGGAATGCCTGTCTTAACTGATCGTCAGAAATCGTAACTTTATAGAATTTCTGATAATTCATGACATGGAAGGCACTTCTTACATCCGGGATAACCCGCTGATACTGCGTAGTCACAGAGGACTCCGGGTCAAACTGGAAGGGCTTTGCGAGGTTTACAAAGATTTCTTCGATAGTCTCCCCGTAGTCCAGCATACCCTTCTTGAACATTGCAAGCGGGTTGCTGTACATTTTGGAAGTTACCATCACCCGGCCAATGCGGTTTACCAATGCAGACAAAAACTCATTCTGCAACGCCGGGTAATCCATGATAATCGCACCGATTTCACGGATGGATTCCGCATTCGGAGTAGCAAGGGGGACATACTCCCGATAGTTGTTTGTTGCGCTATTTCGGATAGCATTGAGGATATCAACGCTATTCCCGGAAAGCGTTTTCATAGTAGGAACACTAGGCATATCAAATCTCCTTTCTTAAATACATATTATGAAAATAAGTCCTCAATCCGTAGATTGTTGGCTTTCTCTTCCATCTCTTCTTTCTGGTCTTTCTCTACATCGTCCTTAATATCTTCCACCTTGTCCATGAAACGATTGCGATAACGCTCTCTCCACTGTCTGTCATTTTCCTCATATTTAGACTTCCAATCTTCCTGTCCGTTGGCGGTTAAGGACTCGTAGGTGTCTGTCATGTCCTCAAGGAAGGAAATAGAATCATCATCGGTCGCTTCTCCGATTCTATCCCGCACCCTTGCAAGGAACGCATCGCGGTCTAATACTGACATCATTCCACCTTCTTCCATTTTGCATTATCAAAGATTTCTTCTCTTCTTGGTGCTAATCCCATCTTTGGGTCAATAAAGATTTCTCCGTTGATAACGGTAATCTTATAGCCTTTTTCATGCACCCAAGTTCCCTCATTAAACAGCATTAAAACAATCGCCTCCTTCCATACATCCAAATCGGAATTTTTCGTGCCCGGTAACTAGGCCCAGGCCCGGGGCCTGGCGGGTCAGGCGGTGGAGGCGGTTCTTCGCCGGAAAGGTAGGTGTACCAATATTCCGCTGATTCCTGCCGCTCTCCCTCACTTCCTGCCGGGTCTGCCGGACGTTCGTAGTTGTATAGCCATGCACTAGCAAGATAGGCGGGGGATTCCGTGGAAGCCTTAAACTCTGCATAGGACAGAGGGTAAGCACTTGTCGGATAATAATCCGCATATCCATCAATGAAATGCACCTGCGCATATCCATCATTCTGTGAACCCGTTACGTCAGAGAAGTTTGGCCCATAACCTGCTATGGCTTTTGCCTCTGCGGAATTGATATATTTCCCACCCGGCGTAAACTGTACAAGCCCATACCCCCGGTTCGTCCAGGGACTTTGTGTGACAGATGGAACCCTGTCCGATTGCCAGCGCCAGGGATTCATACCTCCCTCGTGTTGTATGTTCCCGCAAAGGGCAGATATGGCGTTCACTGTCCAGCCTAGATTGTAAAGGATAGAATATATCATATCCACGTTGTCATTTGCTTCTGCGCTCCCACGCGCGTATCCGCCTTTTGCTTTCACATGCCAGGGCATCAGTCAATTCTCCCCCAAGCTACAACATATTTATCGGTTAAGTAGTTGTATGTTTTCTTTTTAATCATATCATCACAGTTACAAGATACAACAACAACCTTACCGGTGTACGCGTCAATCTCTGAAACCACGCCGACATGAGTACAATCCAGGTAGCTGTATTTATTGGACATGAATACGATATCGCCACGCTTCGGATTGTAGGCCCCGCCACCGTAGTTCTTCGTGCAATCCAGCATCCCCCGGGAATCCATGTATTCTTTCATACTGTCCACGTTTTCATGCTGACCGGTTTGTGCCAGTTTGTGCGCCAGCATCGAGAAGTAGGAAACCCCAGTTGCACACCACGCCGACTTTATAAATGAACCGTAAAACCATTTCTGAATTTTCTCGACTGTCTCATCCCATTCTTTCGCGCCTAAGCAACTTTCCATTGCATCTGCAATATTGTTGAATGTGAGTACACCGCCGGTATAGGGTACGCAAGTCCCGGTATCCGTATCAATCAAGTATTTCATTCGCCCGCTCCTAACCTTTCTGAAAGCTTTGTGATTGCGTTCGTATTATTCTGAATGACTTCGGTAAGTGTTTCAATTTCTTCCTTGTGCGCCAGCTTTTCCTCATCGAGTAAAGACATAAATTTATCAAACATATATTTGATAAAATAAGCCGCCAGTAATAACATGACTACATTGAATCCGAACCGGTCAATCAAGGTTGCAATATCGTTCATGTTTCCACCACCTTTCTCATTTTATTGTATCACAAATCTTGACAAATTGCAAGAGAATATGGTATAATTAATTGGGATATTTTAACTATTTCATGAAAGGAAATTATCAGAATCGTTTATGGCGAAGAAACAAAATGGTCCGTTCTATGACGGCACCCGTCTCCTGTCCATGATGGACATCAACGGGAAACGCCCGGAAATTTTTATCTCGACCTCGAACCGGTCAGCCGGTAAGACAACCTTCTTCGGGCGGCATGTGGTAAAGCGTTACCTCTCTGCCGGGGAAAAGTTTTGTTTGGTATATCGGTATAACTATGAGTTGGATGATTGCGCTGACAAGTTCTTTAAGGATATCGGCGGGCTGTTCTTCCCCGGAATGGTTATGGAAAGTAAGCGAATGGCCATGGGTGCCTATCATGAGTTGTTTTTGGATGAGAAGTCATGCGGTTATGCTGTAACAATCAATGCGGCGGATACATTAAAGAAATATTCCCACTTACTTTCGGATACGGCTTGTATGCTCTTCGATGAGTTCCAGACGGAATCGGGGAAGTATTGTCCCAATGAAATTCGCAAGTTTATATCAGTACACACCTCGATTGCCAGAGGCGGCGGAAAGGTGATCCGTTATGTGCCTGTCTATATGATCGGAAACCCGGTGAGCCTCATCAATCCGTACTACATTGAGTTAGGAATTTCAGAGCGGCTCAAGAAGGATACCAACTACCTCCGGGGTGACGGCTTTGTATTGGAGCAGGGGTTTGTGGAGACCGCTTCCAGGGCGCAAAAGGAAAGCGCATTTAATCGGGCATTTGCCGCCAATAGCTACGTAGCTTATGCGGCAGAGAATGTGTACTTAAATGATAACCTGGCGTTTATCGACCGGCCAGAAGGAAAGAGCCGCTACATTGCGACTATCCGCTATATGGGTACGGATTATGCGGTAAGGGAGTTTGCGGATGATGGACTTCTATATGTGGATACTAGACCGGATTCCAGCTTCCCGCTGAAAGTCGTTACTACTACGGACGATCATCGGATTAATTATGTAATGCTCAAACGCAATTCGTTTTTTATCTCGGTGCTTCGTAGCTACTTCGAGAAGGGATGCTTCCGCTTTAAGGATATGCGCTGTAAGGAAGCATTGATTCAAACCTTACGGGTTTAATATGGTATCAGCATATGTCCTTACGCTTGAATGTGTCGGGATGCACCGGTGAAAGAAACGGCCGGCTCATTTTATTTTCGGTTCGCAAGCCGCTTGCGTGAGCCATGTGTGAGATATAGAAAAAGAGGGGTTTATCCCCTCTTTTAAATTAGGACATATGCATGACGATAATTGTATTCAATACATATTTCATATGAAAATAAATAATTAAGTTTATATTCTTGTGGTAGTTTAAAGAAAGCACCTCTCCAAACAATTTCATTACTTACATGATCTACAATAGTGATAAGGTCATATGGTGTAAGAGGTTCAGCGTTGTTCATATAAAGGTTATATATCGTCATTTTCCCGTACTCCCAAATCCGCCTCTATTGGCTCCTGTTAAAATGTCTACGGTTTCAAATTCAATTTCCGGCTGATTTTTAATGATTCTAAATTGTGCAATACGTGCACCCTTTGGAATCTGTGTAAAGTTTGTAGCAAGGCATGGGAAGCCCCACTCGTCTCCGTTTCCACAATAAGAGTTATCAATTACACCTATGCTGTTTGTCAATAATATGTTGTATCTTCTGAATGTGCTAGACCTTGGAACAACAATTGCTTCGTAACCTTCGGGTAACTGCATTGCTACGCCAAGCGGAATTATGCAAGTTTCGTCTGGCCTTAAGAATGTATCTTCTCCACAATATAGGTCAATCCAGTCACCCACGTTAATTTTCTTGAGCTTAGGCACATCCCTTAAATACTTGATTTTAATTTTCTCCATCTCTTTCTCCCTTCTTTATTGCGTCCACAATTTCATTGTGGCGGCGTAATTTTTCTTGATACCACCATTGCCTAGCTTTGACTTCCTTGTACATCGTTAAACACACGATAACCATAAGTAATAATAGAAACACGATTAATCCTAGCATTTAATCACCTCATTTCATATGTTGTTTCTTGTAGCACAACCCCACCTCGGATTCTCTTCGGGGTAAGCTTTCCTTCTACCTTGAGTCCGATTTTAAAGTCTGTCAAATCATATTCACCTGCTTCCATCTTATCCAGGAATATCTGTTTGCTTTTCTTCGGCATTCCTGCACACTTCACATCGTAAAACGGCGTTTCAATCGGTTCTCCATCCTCGTGTGTAACGTGTTCGATGTAGGTTTTCTGTCTGGTAAAAATAGCCTCATCCCAATAGGATTCCAGTTTCCAACAACAAAACTCCGTAGGGTGAACCGTAATTCCCTTTACTTCTTCCGGCTTTAAGTCACAATGTATGGAATCCGTATCTGCATATATAAACCCTCTTTCATTAGGCCCGCAATAATTTTGTTGAGCCGCTGTTATCGTAAAGCACCGGCTGTAGCTTGTGATTGCCGCTCCACACGGAATGTAACCGGGTGCTTTTGCGTGTTCCTTCACAGGAAAGAATCCAATCACACCATCTTCTTTTACGTAAGCAATTTTAAAGCTACTATCTGTGCTTGCCGATTCCTTCCCGTAAAGATTATTTAAAAACAGTTTCGCCAGCGTGCGCCTCGCCCCCTTGCTTGTTTTCTTCATTTCTGCATATTTATCTATGTACTCATCAAATATTCCTATTTTAGAGAAGAACCAGCACCCATCAAGTATTTCCGTGTCCACTAATTCATAGTGCTTTTTGAATAGTTCCCAGTCTGTCATTGACATAGTCATTGTTACAGCTGTGCTTCGCAACGTACCGTCTGGCATTTCAACCGTTTCACAATAATTTCCATTCTCGTCCCTTACGTCAGAAGTTGTGAGGTTCTCTGTACCTATATAAAGAAAGCTGTTCTTAAGTTGGATAAACGGAAGATAGTTCTTTCGTAGATAAAATCTCGTTCTTACTCTTACAAAATAGTAACGTCCTGGCTTACTAGCATTTTCTGGTATGTAGTCTCCCTTCCAAAATGTCGGCTTCCCTACTGGATATCGGTTCCCGGATTGTGAGGACATCATGCTTGGATACAGGGAATTTACATCTGCCGTCAATCCGTCTTTGTGTATCCATCCCGCCTTCTCCGGTACTAGGTAGCACCAGCCGCCACGGTAAGCCTTACGAACATAGTCACCGGCTGTCGGTGCGCCATATTCCTCATCTATTTTCATGTCATAGAGGTTCGGGAAAAATATCTGATAGTCCCATTTATCGTAGGTTTTCTTAAATTCTTTTAAGCAACATGAACCAATAGTGACTCCGTTGTGGCCTTCCTCAAACATGATTTCCAGAGCTTCTTTTACGACTAATACATCGTTTGCAATGTATTCTTTCTCTTCGTCTGTGATATTGCATCCTGCATATCTTACGCCCTTGTATTCCATCGTCAATTTCTTATGCTTCGTTTTAAAAGAACGGCCAATCTCTTCCACGCTGAAGGGTAGAAGTTTTAGGCTGTCTCGAATTTCTATGAATTTGTTATTCACCTTGATTATGATATTATACCACTGGCCCCTGTCTGATATCATATATTTATAGGTATTATTTTGCATGTATTTCTGCTCAATCCAGCGATAAGTTTTTTGTCCATCTTTCTCAAGTACCATATAAGCTTGCTGTAGCTTTAAAGTCTGCTCAAGGAACGGTATCCAGAATGAACCATCAAATTTCAAATTGTGAAAGAAAATGCATATATTTCCATATATGTTTTTAAGCTTATTGAACATATCATCAATGCTATGTAAAATGCTAACTTCCTCTGTCCAGAATGGTACCATGGCCGCCGCCCATACTTCTGTATAGGTTTGGTTGTCGAATACTGTGGTTTCAAAGTCTCCCATATAGTATGTGAAGTTCCGTGGTTTCACTCACCGATTCCTTCTTCCTCTTCCAGGGCTTCAATGAGGGCCATGTATTCTGGATTGTCCTGCATCCCCGGCAGGTCTCCGAACATTGCTTGACAGTATGCAATTACGGCGGCAATACTGTCTCCGAAGGCGGCTGAACGGTTGAGAAAGTCAGAAAGACTTTCCGCCTTGTTTTCTAAGGCCCACGCTACGGCTACCATACTAGCGGTGGCTATGGCAGAATCAAGTGCGGATAGTACGATTTCTGATACCTTTTTAGGAAAGCGTAATATCTGTAGGCGATAGTTGTGAATTACAGTTCTTGCAAAGTCCGCCTGACGTTTCGCCTGATTCCTTGCGTATTCCTCGGCGGCTCTTCTGGCTTCTTCGTTTCTACGTTCCCGCTCTTCTGCTCTTCTGGCTCGCTCAAACTTGCGTCCTTCCTGTCCGGTTAGGATTTCTCCCGTTTCTACGTCTACAAAACGGGCCTGTTCGTATAGTTCCGAAGGTGTAACACGCTGTAATCTTCGGGTCTGCGCCGCAAGAGATGCACCCCTGTAGCCTTGCTGACGTAATTGGCGCTCCGTTGGAATGTTGACTGGCACATCAAAAAAATAACCACGCTTTTCTGCTCTACGGACAAAGTTTAAAATTCTTTCTCGCTGTTTTGTATATTCTGACTTTCTCCGTTTTCTTGCCATAACCTAACCCCCTTATTGGTTAAATATTTGGGCGGCATGAAAAGTGCCGCCCATTTGACAAAACGTATTAAATTTTAAATGTTAGGCAAACGATCCTGTTTAAACCACAGAACAAGTAATGAAGTATTTACCTTCCCGGTTGCGACTTTCCTTTGCGTAAACCGCCAGGCTCCATTCCTCATCACAGTCTTCCATGTCCTCCATAATGTCCTGGAATGTGCTGATAAAGGACTGTGAACCGGTCTTATATTTATCGCCGGTCTTATCGATAATGACAATGTTATCGTAATCGGTGTTGCCGTCACGCGCCTTCTCGTTGTGGATTGCTACAATGACATAGTAATCCGGGTTGAGAAGGATACGATCACCATCTTTTACCAGGCTGTCCAGAGGCTGGGCGTTGGAAAGGTCTTTTAGCATTACCGTTTCTTTTGCGGTTAATTCTTTTGAGCTTTCGATGATTTTTGCAGAGTATCCTTCCATAGCTTAGTTTTCTCCTTTCGCTTCTTTTTTGGGAATGATGTGGGCGTGGGTAAGGAATTCATTTTCAGTCATGCCGTAGAGGTCTGAAATTTGCTGTTTGTCCACAATGGCTACAATCTTCTCTTCCTCTGTCTCATAGAGTTTCTTGACGGCACGAAGCAGTTTAGCGTCGTCGTTAAAAATAGAAGAAATATTGTAGTTTTTGTTGGTGACTTCTGCCGTCTCCGTGTTCACCTGCATTACCGTTACAAGGGTAGAGGTGATTGTGCGTGTAACCATTCTTTCTCTTGCCATTTGTGTTTCCTCTCTTTCTTTAATTTGTTTTTAATGGCTGTTATCAGAGTTTGTGTAGTCGTAACAAAAATCCTGATTAACTTGTGTATTGGTTAAGAGGATTTCAAACGGCTCTTCTTTGCAGTACATGATCGTTGCGTTGGTAGAGCCGTTAATTTCCTCATAAACCCGAGTTTGTATTTGAGAATTGGGGGTTAGGTTTGTTTTGAATTTAAACTCCCCACCATAGATTATTTGTTCGGCTATGGTTTTTAAAGTGTTGTTCATACTGCTATCAGTCCTTTAGGGGTAGGCGGTAAAGGATAGGAAGGAAACCGCCTTTGTATGGCACCCGGATGTAAATGCAGAGGGAAAAAGTTAGGAAGAAATTCCGTAGTTTGGAAGGAATACGTCTCTTCCTTTCTTTATTTTCTTTTCCTATCCTTTATGGTTATAGTATAGTGGATAATTATGAACGGGGTATGAACAAATTATAAAGTATTATTTAAATAATTCGTCAGTATAAAATTCTTACTTGTATTATCCTTTAGCAACCTCTTAACTCAATAATTGCGTATAATAGTGAGTTTACGGTTCCTCTTTTAATTACTTGCATTCTGTCTAGCCATACGGACTTTCTGGTTTCCATGTCGTATAATTCATAACCATCTCTTTTTGCGGAAATGTGGTACTTTCCCTTGTATCCAGATAAACACTTTCTTAATGATAGTAATATATCACCATGCTGTTCGTCTGCCGTTTGTCCTAAAAGATTAAATGCTATTGTGTAAGCATCAAATCCGCAAGGAAAGTTAAACTTGGATAAGGGGTTTCCGTCAAAGCATAAAGTAGCCGTACCCTCCCCATTTTCATAAATAGATATGTATGTTCCTAGCCTTTTAAGTATTTCATTATATACCATTAGTTGATAGTATTTTTCAAGCTCTGAATTATCGATTTCTCGCTTACTCATGATATCACCTCTTAATCAAAATATTTTTTCAGTATAAAGCTTCTATAGCGGTTTATGGCATCTAACATGATTTCTTGTGATCCGATACAATTATAATATACATAGTCACGGCCGTATCTTATTGTAAGTTTATCGGGATTGTTAAAGTGTACTAAAATGTAATTTTTGTTGTAAGAAGCCTTTGCGTTTAGCATAGGATATTTCTCATTAAGTTTTCTGTTTAGGTTGTTTACGATTAAGCTAATCATTGTTTTCACCTCCATTTGTATTGTATAAGTCTAAATAATCAATAATCCAATACAGCTCTTGAGTTTTGTTGTCTATCACTATTAGTTCAGAGCGCATGGGATAGAATAGTAATAGTTTGGTTATAGCATTCTTACTCCACACTGCCGCTAGTGGATAGCAACCGTGAGAGAACATATTTTTTAAATTGCTAATTGAATAATTATTTCGACTCGCCTTGTGTTCGGAAACAAGGCGGTCAAGGTCTTTTTTAAATACCCGTAACATATTTGATATCACTCCATTTCTTCTAAGTCTGCTAAAATGCGGTACAGGGTTTTAATTTCGCCTTCTATAACGTCCCGTTTAGTTTGCAGATATTTGAAATCTGGTTCGGCTTTTAAGTCGCGTGTTACATCGGCAAGCTCACGGTTTAGCTCGCTTATTGCTAGTACGATGATATAGGATTTTTCGTACTCTCACCTCCTTATATTTGGCTTGCCATCATCAGCGTGCGGATTGCCATTCCACCACGGACGCCCCAAGGGGCGTTTCGGCTAATATTCTAATGACTGTAAAATGCTCTTTTCACCTATTACCAGTGAATAATCAGAATCAATTATGTTCTGCCATTCTTCCTTGAATGGTCTGAAACTATTTGCCCGGCTGTCTCTCGCAATTTCTACGTATTTATCCGACCTCTGATATAAGTATGTAAAGCGCATTACATCTAATTTATCTGCCGCTTTACGTATGTGCATTTGGGTCGTTGGGCTGTAAAAACCGAAAACGTACATTGTACCGGTTGTTTTAACATATACAGCAACTGGCGTATAGTAAGATACAACGATGTAAAAATTTGGTGTTACTTCATTGATAAAAGCTTTGCAATTGTTAATGCGCTCAATTTTTCTTGATAGTTTATCCATTTCGTTCAAAGTAATATTGATTAAGTCTCTTCTTGTCATGGTTATACCTATCTTTCCTTTCTCATTAATTCTAAAATTTCAATAGCTTCTTTGTACAATTCTTGTTCCCTTTTCATTGCCTGTTTATATCCCATGCTTGCAAGGTTTAATGCTATATCCCATTCTTTGTAAACTTGCATATAGGCTAATTCTAAAATTCTGGATTGAGAAATCATTCTTTTTACCCCCTTACTAATTGAAATAGTAAACTATTTCTTGCTAACACGGCGTACATTTTGCCTGTTTGCTCATTAATAAACAGTGCGGCATTCATGCCATACTTTCCATGTGACACATTGCAATAGTTGTATTTTGAAATACAACGCATAGCATCATCATAACTGTAATTAGTAATGTCAATTGCCATATTGCTGTCCACTAATTCCTTAATAAACTTTCTTCTCATATACATTCCCCTTTCTTATATGCTGTCCTCTGACTTCTTCCCACGGACTTGGAACCGTTCTATAGTGCATTACAGCGCCGGAACGTGTCCGGCTTATTTAATTATCATTTCAAACCCATATTCCCTACACACTTCCTCTATATCATCTAAATCGCCATAGAAAACGCTATGATTGTCAACTTCCATTACATAACATTCCATATAGTCTAAATATGTAACGTATGCTTTCATTATTGTACCCCCTTATATTACCTCTGACTTCTTTTTTCGTATTCCTGCTTCACCATCTTGATAAATTTTTTATTATCACTATTTTTCAATGCCGCTTCGATAGATGGTGTAATTCTTTTGATTTCTTCGATTGCATCTTTCCTTTTTAAAACAATCGTAACAAATAGTCCGCTTGAAATCTCTGTAATGTCCCATGCATTGCCTCTTTTACAGATGCCAAACTCATGGCCATTAACAGAGAAAGAATATCCTTCTTTTTCTTTGAAAACTATGTTGCCGTTTTCTCTTGATGTGATTAAATACTTTGATTTTTTAAACATGCTCAAAACCCCTTTCTGTATTTCCTCTTTTCTATGGTTATAGTATAGCACACTATACTATAAATGTCAACAATTTTTTCATGATTTTATAAAATATTTTTTCATGACTATGCACTTATGTGCTATCCAGTTTTACACTTTAATGTAACACAGCTGTACCGCAACGGGGAAACTGGAAACGGATTTGAGACGTTAAGGGGCA